>Ga0070726_10000045_pt1 | contig 243066 bp, 224 predicted proteins | sample tdAd471_FD_67275 | JGI IMG/M metagenome (GOLD analysis project Ga0070726, IMG submission 67275) | Marine sediment microbial communities from the Atlantic coast under amendment with organic carbon and nitrate - tdAd47.1 | ecosystem: Environmental > Aquatic > Marine > Coastal > Sediment...
ACTGCGGTTCCTGCATCGCCAGCGCAACCAGATCATAGTCGCTTGGAAGCGCGTCGTGCGGGATCGCCGCGTTCAGCGTTCCGGGCTGGTCCTTTGAGTGGATAAGGCGGGGGTCATCCTCACCACGCAGGGTGATGCGGATGGTCGTGCCCTCGGCGTTGATCAGATCCGCCTCTTCCGGCAGGCAGACGAGGGTGACGTCATGGCCCGCCATCAGAAGCTTGGTCGACAGAAGAGAACCGTAAGAGGCCCCGAGGATCAGAATGCGCATGATATGTCTCCGAAGGTGTCATCGCAGACATATAATAGATTGCATGCCACCGGATACCGAAAAACGACCAGCATTCCGGCGACCCGCCACGGGGGTTCACCGGCAAATCTTCCGATTTGCCGGTGTGTTTTGCCTATGCGTCTTTGCTAAGCTCGGCCTGGCAGGCTTCGGCCAGGGCCCGGTCTGGTTTTTCCGCGCCAAGCGGTGTCGCCCAGCCGGAGTCTTCGACAATGCCGCGACGCTTGAATCTGCTGGCTTCTTTCAACTCGGCAAGTATCTCAACCGATTTCGGATCGTCCATCGCGTTTTGAACGCAATAGGGCGTGAGCGCGGATGCAACGGCAGCGGAGGAGTCGGACTCTGACATTTCCATTGCCGATCCTGCCGTGACCCATCCGCCCCAACTGAAGCCGACAATCGCCAAGGCAATCGCACCCGCAACCGCGCCCATTAGCGCGGGTTTCGTCGTTTCTGGAATCTGCATGTTAAGCACCGATCTATGTAGGGAAATACACGCAGGATTGCGCAGTGCGACCACCGCTACCACAGATTCCCGGAACCCGCGCATCGTTTATGACCGGACCGAGCGAATTCGCCAGTTATCCATCACCTGCGACTTTGATGTCGCAAAGCTATTGCGCCGCCATCACCTCGGCCCGTTCCACCCGACAGGCGGAAAACTTGAACTCGGGTATCTTGCCGTAGGGGTCCAGCGCGGCATTGGTCAGCAGGTTTGCCGCCGCTTCGACAAAGGCAAACGGCAGGAAGACATTGTCTTCTGCCACGGCCCGGTCGGCGCGCGCCATGACCGTGACACTGCCGCGCCGGGTGGTCAGGGTGATCATGCCGCCTGGTTCGACGCCCATTTTGCGCAAGGTCTTGGGGTGCAGCGAACAATTCGCCTCGGGCTCCAGCCCGTCCAGAACCGTGGCGCGGCGGGTCATTGACCCGGTGTGCCAATGTTCCAGCTGCCGACCGGTGATGAGCACGAAGGGATAGTCGGCATCCGGCACTTCATCCGGCGGGATGACGTTTGCGGGGGTGAATTTCGCGCGGCCTTCGGGGCGCGGGAATCCATCACCAAACACAATCGGCTGGCCGGGGTCTTCGGGCGACAGGCTGGGGTAGGTGACGGCGGCTTTTTCCAACCGCTCCCATGTGATGTTGTCGAGCGACCCCATGTTCTGCTTCATCTCGGCAAAAACTTCACGCGGGTGCGTGTAGGTCCAGTTCAGCCCCAGACGCTTGGCCAGTTCGACCTCGATCCACCAATCCTCTTTCGCCTCACCCGGAGGCGCAACCGCTGGGTGGCCCATCTGAACCTGGCGGTTGGTGTTGGTGACGGTTCCGGTCTTCTCGGCCCAGGCGCTGGCGGGCAGGATCACATCGGCATAGTTGGCGGTTTCGGTCAGGAAGATGTCCTGCACCACCAGATGCTCCAGCTTGGCCAGCGCATGACGGGCGTGATCGACATCGGGGTCGGACATCGCCGGGTTTTCGCCCAGCACATACATGCCGCGAATGTCGTCGGCGTGAACAGCATCCATGATCTCAACCACGGTCAGGCCCTTCTGGTTGGAGAAATCCTCGGACCCCCAAACCTCGGTAAAGGCGTTGCGCACTCCGTCGTCCATTACCGACTGGTAATCCGGCAGGAACATCGGGATCAGCCCGGCGTCGGATGCGCCTTGCACGTTGTTCTGGCCGCGAAGCGGATGCAGCCCCGCGCCGGGACGGCCGACCTGACCGGTCATCAGCGCCAGCGAAATCAGGCAGCGGGAATTGTCGGTGCCGTGAATATGTTGGGAAATCCCCATGCCCCAGAAGATCATCCCGGCCTTGGCCCCGGCGAAGGTGCGGGCGACGTCGCGCAGCACGTCAGCCTCGATCCCGCAGACTGCGGCCATCTTTTCGGGCGGGAAGCCTTTCAAATGCTCCTTCATCGCGGACCAGTTTTCGGTGTAGGCCTCGATATACTGCTGGTCGTAAAGCTCCTCTTCGACGATCACATGCATGATCGCGTTCAGCATGCTGACATCCGCGCCGGGCTTGAATTGCAACATGTGGCTGGCAAACCGGCGCAGGCCGACGCCGCGCGGGTCCATCACGATCAGCTTGCCGCCGCGCTTGGTGAACTGCTTGAAGAAGGTGGCCGCAACCGGGTGATTTTCGACCGGGTTTGCGCCGATGACGATGGCGACATCGGCGTTTTCGATCTCGTTAAAGGTCGCAGTCACCGCGGCCGAGCCGACATTCTCCATCAGTGCGGCGACCGACGAGGCATGGCACAATCGCGTACAGTGATCGACGTTGTTATGGCCAAAGCCCTGACGGATCATTTTCTGGAACAGATAGGCTTCTTCGTTCGAACATTTTGCAGACCCGAAGCCCGCAACGCGCGTTCCGGCAATATCGCGCTGGGCTGCAAGACCGTTTGCCGCAGCGTCCAACGCCTCATCCCACGTTGCTTCGCGAAAATGGGTCAGCGGGTTGTTCGGGTCGACGTTCAGACCCTTGGCGGGCGCATCTTCACGCCGGATCAGCGGCTTGGTCAGCCGGTGTTTATGATCGACATAGTCAAAGCCAAAGCGCCCCTTGACGCACAGGCGCCCTTCGTTCGCCGGGCCGTTGATCCCTTCGACATATTTGATCTTGTCGTCTTTGATCTTGAAGCTCAGCTGGCAGCCGACGCCGCAATAGGGGCAGACGCTGTCAACCTCGCGATCATAATCCATGCTGTCGCCGTGCTGGGCATCGTCAACCACGGTTGCGGGCATCAGCGCGCCGGTCGGGCACGCCTGAACGCATTCGCCGCATGCCACGCAGGTGCTGTCACCCATCGGGTCGTTCTGGTCAAAGACGATCTCGGCCTCGCGCCCCCGGAACCCCATGCCGATCACGTCATTGACCTGCACTTCGCGGCAGGCCCGCACGCACAGGTTACAGTGGATGCAAGCGTCGAGGTTGACGTTCATCGCTACATGGCTGTTGTCGAGCAGCGGGATTTTGGTGGATTCAACCTTCGGAAATCGGCTGGTGATGACGCCCTGTTCGTCGGCCATGTCCCAGAAATGGGACGAGGCATTATGCGCTTCACCGCGCGGCGGCTGATCGGCGGCCAGCATTTCGATGACCATCTTGCGGGCGGATGTGGCGCGCGCGGAATCGGTGGTGACCACCATGCCGTCAGCAACCGGGCGGATGCAGGAGGCGATGAGCGTCCGCTCCCCTTCAACCTCGACCATGCAGGCGCGGCAGTTGCCGTCGGGGCGATAGCCGGGATCGGGCTTGTGACACAGATGCGGGATCGTCAGGCCGCGACCTTGCGCAGCTTCCCAGATGGTCCAGCCTTCGGGGACAGTCGTTTCTTCACCGTTGAGGGTGAAGGTGACTTGCGCGATTTGATTTCCATCGGGCATCTCAGTTCTCCCCACTTTCAAGACTCTGGTCCGTTCCATATCCGTTCGTATCGGGCGCAACAGGCGCCGTGCCGCCAAGCTCATCCCCGAAATGCTTCATCGTCAGCCGGATCGGGTTTGGCGCCGCTTGCCCAAGCCCGCAGATGCTGGCGTCGCCCATGGCCTGGCAGAGTTCTTCCAGCAGGGGCTGATCCCAGGTGTCCGCCTGCATCAGCTTCACCGCCTTTTCGCAGCCGACCCGGCAGGGGGTGCATTGGCCGCAGCTTTCATCCTCGAAGAACTTCAGCATGTTCAGCGCCGCGCCGCGTGCCGAGTCCTGATCTGACAGGACCACCACTGCGGCCGATCCGATGAACGATCCATGCGGTTGCAGCGTGTCGAAATCCAGCGGGATGTCGTCCATCGACGCGGGCAGCAGGCCCGAGGATGGGCCGCCGGGCTGGTAGGCTTTGAACGCATGGCCGTCGAGCATGCCGCCCGACGCCTCGATCACGTCCAGAATGGTTGAACCGGCAGGCAGCAGGTGAACGCCGGGGTTCTTGACCCGGCCCGAGACGGAATAGGACCGCAGGCCAACGCGCCCGTTTTTTTCGGTCGCGTTCAAGCATTCCGGCCCTTCACGGCAAACCTTGGCGACCCAATGCAGGGTTTCAACGTTGTGTACCAATGTGGGCGCACCAAAGACGCCGACCTGAGCCACGAACGGTGGGCGGTGACGCGGCAGTCCGCGTTTACCTTCGATGGATTCGATCATCGCGCTTTCTTCGCCGCAGATATATGCGCCAGCGCCACGGCGCAGGTCGATATAGCCCGCCTCGACGATCCCGGCTGATTCCAGTGCCGCAATCTCTCGCCGCAGGATCTCCAACACGGCGGGGTATTCGTCGCGCATGTAGATAAAGCAGGTTTCCGCCTCGACCGCCCAGGCGGCGATCAGCATGCCCTCAAGGAACAGATGCGGCGTGCGTTCCAGGTAATAGCGGTCCTTGAACGTCCCCGGCTCCCCCTCGTCCCCGTTCACGGCCAGATAGCGGGGCCCGGGATTGGCGCGCACGAAGCCCCATTTCTTGCCAGACGGGAAGCCCGCACCGCCAAGCCCGCGCAGGCCCGAGGCGAGGACCTGTTCCTGCACATCTTCCCAGTTTCCATCCGTTTTCAGGCGAGTCAGGGCCTGATACCCCCCCTCAGCCTGATAATTGGAGAGGGTTTCATACTCCGGCACATGCGCGTGCGTATCGTCTGCCGCGATGGCAGCGTTCACCAGTTCGGGCGTGGCATGGTCAATGTGATTGTGCCCAATCTCGAGCACCGGCGCGGTATCGCAACGGCCCATGCAGGGCGCGCGCAGCACGCGAACCTCGGACGCGTCAAGCCCGTCTTCCAGCGCTTTCTGCAAGGCCTGCGCCCCGGCAAGTTCGCAAGAAAGGCTGTCACAGACCCGGATCGTCAGCGCGGGCGGCGGTGTGTCGCCATCTTTCACCACGTCGAAATGGGCATAGAAGGTCGCAACCTCGAACACCTCGGCCTGCGACATGCGCATTTCAAGCGCCAGCGCGGCGATGTTGTCTGCCGACAGATGGCCGTGTTTGTCCTGTATCAGATGCAGGAATTCGATCAGCAGGTCGCGGCGGCGGGGGCGATCGCCCAGAAGCGACTGAACCTCGGCAAGTGCTTCATCACTGGGTTGGCGGCCCTTGGGCGTGCGCCGCCCCTTGCCCTTGCCGGACTTCCAGACGCCTTTTTGATCGTCGAGCGGTGCCATCAGATCTCTCCCTGCTTACCGGGTGTTCCTGTCATCACTTTTGAATATCGTCAAATAGCAAATTCAACATATGCAATAGTCTTGGGTTATCACGGATCTCCGCTCAGATGGCGTCGCAACGCCTCGACAGTGGCAAGACCCGGCGAACGGTTCGATGATATCAGGCAAATCGACTTGGCCAGCGGCGGATCGGACAGGGGCAGGATGCAGGTGCCCGGAAACGGGCCCAGTGCGTCCAGCAGCACTTCGGGCATGATGGTCGCCGCGCGGCCCGCGCGCGCCAGAATGATCGAGGTGGTAAACGCGTTGGTTTCGGCAATCACGTCCGGGCGCACGCCAGCCTCAGCAAACATCCGGTCCAGAATGCGCCGGTTCTGCATCTGCGGTTCCAGAAGGCTCAGCGGTAGGGACGCGGCTTCGGCCCAGGTGATGGTTCCTTCCGGGCGCGGCGCCAGTGCAACAGGGGCAAGCAGCACATAGCGTTCGTCATAAAGCGGCCGGATCGTGTGCAGATCGGTTGAAACGCCGTCCGCATAGGTAATTCCTGCTGCGAGCGATCCATCCTCGACCCCCTGCTGGATCGCCAGCGAGGTCGCGCTTTCGATCCGCGTGGTGATGTCGGGAAACTCGGCCCGCATGCTCAGCGACAGCCGCGCCGCCCAGGCCAGCGCCGTCGGCACGACGCCCAGAACGAGCAGACCGCTGACAACGCCCTGTGCGGCGCGGGCCTCGACCTCCATCGCCTTCGCATCGGCCAGGATGCTGCGGGAACGACGCACCAGTGCCTCGCCCTGTTCGGTGAACCCCTGAAACCGGTTGCCACGCGCGACAATGGTGACGCCCAGCTCGGCCTCAAGCTTGCGGATGCGCACCGAGAACGCTGGCTGAGAAATCCCGACATCCCGCGCTGCACGGGCAAAATGCCGGTGCCGCGCCAGCGCGACCAACAACTGCATGTCGCGCAATTCGATCATGGGGTGTGTGTGACGCGGCGCGCGTCAAACCATGCGAATGACATCTTTGTCGATCGACAGCATATAGCCGCGCCGCGCAATGTTCTTGATCAGCAACTCGCTGACCATCTGGTTGCCCAGCACATCGCGCAGCCGTTTGATCCGCGTCGCACCCGCCGCCTCATCACAATCCGCCGCATTGCGCCCAGAAATCATCGCCTCAATCTCGGCCCCTGACAGAACATCCTCGTCCATCCGCGCCTCGGCCAGAATTGCGAGTGTTTCAATCGCGGCCTCGGTCAGCTTGAATTCCATGTTGTTGAGGTAGACGGTGCGCTCTTCCCGGCTGATCAGCAGGGATGACACCTGGATCCCCTGCTTTTCAATCTCGCCCATGCGTTTGAGCAGGCCCACCATGGTCACCAGCAACACGAAAGCCGTGACCAGCAGACCGGTTGCGAAGATCAGCAGCACAAAAATAACCACGCGATAGGATTTCAGCGTGTCCGAAAAGGCCGTGCCGGATTCGGCGAGGATTTCGAGGAATTTGATGTCAGACTGGGTGCTGAGGTCGTCATTTTCGACAAATATCGCCTCGACCCGATTGTTGAAGGCATTGGCGTCGGGAAGGTTCAGAAACAGAAAACCCGCCGCCAGCGCAAGAATCAGCACAATTGCCGCGATCCCGGCAACGACAACCCGGTTGCCCTGAATGCGGGCGCTGCGCTCGGCGATGTTCGGTTCGTCGCTGATTGGTGTGCCTTTCCGTCGTACCCCCTTCTACCAGCGGCGCAGTGTCAGGCTCAAGCCGTGATCGTCGGGCCGGATGCCAAGGTTATCCGATATCAGCGCACCGTTATTGCCTGACCGGCGGGATTTGGGCGTGTTTGAACCCATCGGTCCACTGTTGCGACCCATAGTTAAGAGTTCGCCGTTACCCAAGGAGATACACATGACCTTCCGCATCGCCCCTCGCCTTATCCGCGCCACGGTTTTCGTCGCCTTCGCTCTTGGCGGCGGGCTGGCCGCATCTGTTGCCGCCGCCGAGGCCATTCAATGCCCTTATGCCAAGGTCAAACGCCAGATCGTCACGCCGATTCCCAGCGGTTGGTGGACCACGCCGGTGCAACAGAACCTGCAAACAACCAAGATCGCCGTTGTTGGCGGCAAGAAAACCCTGATCTGCGATTATGGACACGCCGGGTCGATCATGCGTCTGCCGCCTGCGGGCCATAACTGTCAGGCGATCCATACCGGATTTCAGTGCCAGGCCGCTTACAGTGCGCCGCAGACCTATTCGACCAAGAAGCTGAAGATCCCGCAGACCTGGACCGCTGATCTTGATCAGGGTCACGTCGGCGGAAACGGGGCTGATATCTGGTTCCAGGCCAAAACCTCGACCGATCTTTGGATCACGCCGCGCAATGGTGCCTGGCTGAGTGTCAGCGGCAACCGCAACCGTGGCTATGATGGCTGCCGCAACGCCAGCTGGACCAAACATTCGGTGAACCTGTGGGATATCCCGGTGGGCACCTATGTCTGCGTCAAGACGAACCAGGGCCGCATCAGCGAGTTTCGCATGAACCACATCTCGGGCGGGAGCCCGAAGAATCTGACCATCGGTTACACCACCTGGCGGTAATCTGCTGTCCCCAGATACGCTGCCAAGAAGCGCCCGCCTTGTCCCAGGCGGGCGCGTTTTCTTTGTCTGGTGCTGTCAGTCTATGCCGGTTGGCGGAAGCTCAGGCGAAAAACGGTCCCGCTTTCGCTGGGCATCAGGGTGATGTCACCGCCATGTGCGCCAAGAAGCGCGGCAACGATCGCCAGGCCCATCCCGGTGCCGCCACTGTCGCGGCGCGTCGTGAAAAACGGGTCAAACACCTGTCTTTCGTTTCCACCGGATATGCCCGTGCCATTGTCCGTGACCGTCACCTCGACCCGCTCTGCGTCGGCGCTGCCGTTCAGCACAACTTCCGTCGCGCCATGCTGCGCGGCGTTGGCGAACAGATGCCCCAGGATCAGCCGCAGACCATCTGCGGCCAGTGGCACCCATTCCGGCGCGCCATTGTTGCGCAAAATCAGCGCGGGGTACTCAGCACCCAGCGCTTCGGCGACCTGCATCAGATTGCTGCGCCCGTGGTAGCGCGGCTCTCGTGCGGCGGCGATGCGGCGCAGGGCGTCCAGCTGCACCTGCATCTGATCCGTGGCCCCCATGATCTGTGCGATCAGCTGTCTGTCGGACGCCCCGGGCGGCATGCTGTCTTCCAACAATTCGGCGGCGGCCCGGATCGCCGAAACCGGGGTCTTCAACTCATGGGTCACATGATCGGTATAGCCACGAACAGTTGCGGCGCGGCTTTGCAGGGTTTCGGCCATATCCAGAACCGACTGCCCCATCGCGCCCAGCTCTTGCGTGCCATAGTGCCGGGGCGGGGCCGGAGGGTCTCCAACGCCATGGCGCACCTGCCCGGCATACCGCGCCAGCGAGGCGATCGGACGCATCAACAGCCGCACCAGAAGCGCCCCCAGGATCGCAGTCAGCCCACCGATGCACAGCGCAAGGAAGATCGCGGCCTGAAGAAACCCCATTTCGGGGCCAAGAAGTCGCAATGCGAACAGACCGATCAACGACAGCGCCAGCGTTGCGGCCAGCGCCCCGCCCAGCACCATCCAGAGTGCGGGCCGCCATTTGCGCGTCAACCGCGGCACGATCCCAGCCGAATCCCGACACCGTGCAGCGTTTCAACTGCATCTGAACATCCCGCATCGGACAGTTTGCGCCGCAGGTTACGCAAGTGGCTGTCCAATGTGCGATCCGACACCGGCGTGGACCCGCCCCAGATTGCATCCACCATCTGCGGGCGCGCAACGACCCGGTCGGGCGCAAGCAGCAACTTCATCAGAATGGCCATTTCCGTGGCCGTCAAAGGCACCATCGAGCCGGATACCAGGCAGGCATGACGATCCGGATCAACAACGACCACCCCGTGACGCAGAACCTGGGACTGCGCCGCTGCGTTTGAACGCTTCAGAATCGCGCGAACCCTGGCCACAAGTTCGCGCGGGCTGAACGGCTTGGTGACATAGTCATCGGCCCCCAGTTCCAGGCCCAGAATGCGATCCACCTCGTCATCGCGGGCACTCAGAAACAGAATCGGCACGTCCGAGCGTTGCCTGAGGCGCCGACACACCTCCAGCCCGTCCAACTCGGGCAGGCCGATATCCAGAACGATCAGATCCGGTTTCTCACGGGCGGCATGAACCAGCGCGGTCTGGCCGTCGGCTGCAGTGATGACGGTGTATCCGGCGCGTTCTAACGCGATGCTCAGAAGATTGCGCAGGCGCGGATCGTCGTCAGTTACCAGGATTTTCAAGCGCGGCTCGTTCAGCGTCATAAGATTCCAGATAGCGGCTGACGCGGTAGGTGCGAAAGCCCCAATCGCGCCAACCCCTGATCGGCTTGGGCCGAATGAATTCGCAATCCGGCGTATCGACATCCGCAATGGCCGCCGCCGCCATCGGCCCCAACCCACAGGCGTAATCGCAATCGGCCCAGCCCGCGCGCGACAGGTTTGCCGCCGCGATCAGATGGGCGAAATTGACGAAACAGCTGACGTAAAGCACCCCGACGGACAGCCCGGCGCAGCGCAGCAACAGCCACAGGTTGCTTCTGGCCCGGAAAATCTGCCAGCCGACCAGAACCAGACCTATTGCCACCATGGCCATCCAGATCGCCGCGTGCACACGCAAATATGTCGGCCCAAACACCTCGATATAAATCGTCAGGCGGCGTGCGGCAGAGGCGACCAGAAGCACATTCTGCAACAACCACAGCGCCATCAGCGGGCGCAGCCAGCGCCGATCCGACAGGAACGGGCGCGCCGCCAGTGCGAAGGCACCGGCCAGAAGCGCCGTGACCAGAAGCGGATAGGCCCCGCGATGGGCATAGCTGGCCAATGACATCCCCTCGGGCAGGTCAGCGCCACCCCACAGATAGCCGATGTCGGTCAGCGATTGCAGGCCCAGAACCAGATTGAAGGCAATCAGCGCGCTGGCCACCGAAGCGCCGTTGATGCCCAGCCCGGCGCCCAGCGCGAATCGGCGGGCTTTGACGCGCCCGCGTCCGGCGCCAAGCGTCTGCGCTGATCCGGCCAACAGCGGCCAAACCAACAGGGCAACCCCGGACCAGAAGACGGCACGGACGATCCATTCCATCGGATCGAACGACCAATCCGCGATCGCAAGGATCCAGCCCTCAAAAACCGGATTCGCCTCAATCATCAGGGCCATCAGAATCAGCGTGCCGCCAAGCGGAAAGGCCCAACCGCGAACAAAGCGTATCGGGGGCGACAGGGATTTGCCCGATGCGATGACGCCGGGGGCGGACCACAGAAGATCCCGAACGCCCAGCCAGGGCAGACGTCGCAGCAGGACGCCGGCACCGCGCATCACCTCGTCTATCGTGGCAGCAGGCCCCTGAACCATCCAGCTGATGCTGGTCAGCAGGCCGAACAGAAAAAACAGAACCGATAAGGTTTGGATGTATTCCACCGATGGCAGGCAGGTCACGGCCAGCAGGATGGCCGGGCGCAGCACCTCATGGCGATGTGGCAAACTCAATGCGACGATGGTGAAGACAACGGCCGCGAAAGCCGCAAGGGAAAGCCCCGGAACATGGCCGTAAAACAGAATGTCGGCCGTCGCGACCAGCGCCAGCATGGCCGCCCCGCGTGGCGGCCGCGCGACCGATTCGCCTGCCACGCCCGCGGCGCCGCCTGCCCGTTCGGCCCCGACCGGTTGCGATAACCACCAGGCGTCCTGACGGATGGCCTGCGGAACCCCGCGCAAGGTCAGATTATGTGCCATGATTCGATCCCTCGTCTTTTGTTTGTGACAAGGGCACTTCTGGCCATCTGCTGTGCATCCGCCGTTCAGCGCATATGCAGAATTTGTGCAGAATCAAAAAAACGCCCGCCTATTTCAGGCGGGCGTTTGTTATCTGTTCAGGACCGGGCCGGGATCAGAACTTCAGAAAGTTCGCCCCGGCTTTGGCCTTGCGCGAGGCCAGTCCCGAATCGTCGAACGTCGACAGTACCTTCAAAAGCTCCCAGCCACGCGCGGCCAGTCGCTGCTTTACAATCGAGGCGGCCCGCCCGCTGTTGGAACAGGCCGCATCGGGAAGTTTCACCACGCCATAGTGCAGGCGCAGCGGATTTTCCGTCTTTGCCTTGTAGTCAGCAAAACAGCCCGCCGAAGCGGGGGCAGCTGCGACAAGAGAAAGTCCCAGTACGAGGGAGATGATCGTTTTCTTAAACATGCCCTGAATGTGCGCCGTGCGGCCCGGTTATTCAATAACAAGGCGCGCAATCCGGCTGTTATCGGATATCCATCGCATCGATATTCGATAACCCGGCGACGATATTGTCTAACTTCACCACCCGGCGCAAATCTTATCCCATCGAAGGCCAGCGCGTATCGAGTGTTTGTTTCTGCTGGTCGCCCCCGAAGGAGTACCAGTAATGTTTCGCCCCGTTCTTTCCCCCGTTCTTTCCATAGCCCTTGCAGGCGTGCTGGCAGTTACCAGCCTGACTGCCACGGCCAACCCGGCACGTGCCGGTAACAACAATGACGTCGCCACGGTCATCCTTGGCGCCGCTGCCCTGTATCTTCTGTTTAACGATCACAACAACGGGTCGAAGCAAGTTCACTACAACCACGGGCTGCGCAAAGTTGTCCCCTATAAGTGCCGTTCGGTCATCCGTACCCACCATGGCAAACGCCGCGTCTTTGCGCGCCACTGCCTGAAGCACAACATGTCACGCAAAGCGTTCCGCAAGCTGCCCAATGCTTGCAAAACGTCCATTCAAACACGCCACGGCTGGCGCAAGGTTTACAAAGCAAAGTGCCTGCGTCGTCACGGTTGGCGCACGAGCTGAGGTCAGGCCTGTCCCCAAACAACCCCTGACCCAGAACACCGGCGCGGGCTTCCGCACATCTCCACCGCGTCGGAATAGGTGAGGGGGGTTCCCCCAGAAGCCCCCTCACCACCCTTAACGAGTACCGGCCTGTTCCGCCGGATCAGTGCTAACGAGTGCGGCGAGTGTTTCGCCAAACCCATCGTAACGAGTACCAGGGCGGGTCTTCGGATCCGCCCTTTCTTTGTTAGCGGGGATAGACGTTCGCGAAAATGCCGCAAGCCCTACCAATCCGCACCGCCATTGCAGCCATCAAGGGAAGCGCCGGTTTCTTGACGCCACCAGGCGACAGTGATCCTGTGCCTCGATGCTCACCAAACCCGATTTTCAGTTTGAAACCACCGCACAGGGCAGCGGCACCTTGCGCATTGCCGGTGTCGACGAAGCGGGTCGCGGCCCGCTTGCCGGGCCGGTCGTTGCAGCGGCCGCTGTTCTGGATCCCGCAAACCTGCCTGCAGGGCTGAACGATTCCAAAAAGCTCAGCGCCGCCAAGCGTGATCTGCTGGCACAGATGATACATGAACAGGCGGACGTCGGCGTCGGGATCGCCACGGTTGCCGAGATCGACACGCTCAACATCCTGCGCGCCAGCCATCTGGCAATGTGCCGCGCCCTGAACGCGCTTCGACATCCGGCAGACCACGCCCTGATCGACGGCAACTTGATCCCGCGCGATTTGGCGCTGCCTGCAACGGCAATTGTGAAGGGCGATGCGCTAAGCCTGTCGATTGCCGCCGCATCCATCGTGGCAAAAGTGCAACGCGATGCGATCATGGTGGATTTGGCGCAACAGTTTCCGGGCTATGGCTGGGAACAGAACAAGGGATACCCGACAAAAGCGCACCGCGACGCCCTTCAAGACCTTGGCGTGACCCCTCACCATAGACGCAGCTTCAAACCTGTCCACAATATCTTGTATCAAGATAAAAACGTAACCTGCTGATTCAAAGAAAGAATTTGACGGCGAATCGCTGATGACTCATTTTTATCCACAGACGCCGGACAACGGTGCATGGGACAGAGGCAGCGATGACAACACGAAAACCGAAGGAGGCGGCGACGCTTCCGCTCAATCAGATTCTGGACGGCGATTGCGTCGAAGCGATGCGGGGCCTGCCCGATGCGTCGGTCGATCTGATCTTTGCCGACCCGCCCTATAACCTTCAGCTGAAGGGTGATTTGCATCGCCCGGATAACAGCCGCGTGGATGCGGTCGATGACGCCTGGGACCAGTTCTCCAGCTTTGCGGTCTACGACGAATTCACCCGCGCCTGGCTGGCCGAGGCGAAGCGCATCCTGAAACCGGATGGCGCGATCTGGGTGATCGGCAGCTATCACAACATCTTTCGCGTCGGCACCGCCATTCAGGACGCCGGGTTCTGGGTGCTGAACGACGTGATCTGGCGCAAATCGAACCCGATGCCGAATTTCCGCGGCAAGCGCTTCACCAATGCGCATGAGACGCTGATCTGGGCCTCGCGCAGTGAAGAGGCGCGCCCGACCTTCAACTACGAAGCCCTGAAGGCCCTGAACGAAGGCATTCAGATGCGCAGCGACTGGATGCTGCCGATCTGCACCGGGCATGAACGTCTGAAAGACGCCAATGGTGACAAGGCGCATCCAACGCAGAAGCCCGAATCGCTGCTGCATCGCATTCTTCTGGGCACCACCAACCCCGGCGACGTGGTGCTGGACCCGTTTTTCGGCACTGGCACCACGGGTGCCGTCGCCAAAATGCTGGGCCGCGATTTCATCGGGATCGAGCGTGAGGCCGCTTATCGCAAGGTCGCCGAACGCCGCCTGTCCAAAATCCGCAAATTCGACAAGACCGCGCTGGAAGTCAGCGTAAGCAAGCGCGCCGAGCCGCGTGTTCCCTTCGGGCAACTGGTCGAGCGTGGCATGCTGCGCCCCGGCGAGGTTTTGACAAGCCCGCGTGGAAACACGGCTCGGGTGCGGGCTGATGGGTCTTTGATCTCGGGCGATGCCAAGGGTTCGATCCATCAGGTGGGGGCGGCGCTGGAAGGCGCGCCCTCCTGCAACGGCTGGACCTATTGGAGCTTCAAGCGGGACGGCAAGGCGATCCCCATCGACTTGCTGCGCCAGCAGATCCGCGCCGAACTCAGCTAAACGATCTACCGCCTGTGCCTGTGGCCCGACCACGGCACAACCTTGGGTCCTGTCCACCTGTGGGCAGGACCCCTTTTTATCTCAGGTTGCGCAACTGCTACACTAGCCGTGTGCTCGACAGCCCGGGGGTTGGCGAAGCGACGGTCTTGTGGGGCAATTGGATGGTTCAGCAATCCCGTCAACTAAGAAGGAAGCGCTGACCTGACAAAGTCGCCAACCCGCCCGGACGGGCTGGCGAGTGCACGGCGGCTGCGCCTTGATTCCGTGCACCGGAGTGCGAAGCTTCGTAAACCGATTCAGTCAATATCGCATGTGTTCGGCACGTCATTTACCCCCGCACGGTCAAGGGGTTCGTTCCGGCATTGTAGGCGCTCCAATCTGTAATCTGGGGATAGTGCTGTCGCCGCCATTTTCGGACGCGCGGATTCATGAAGCGCCGCCAAAGCGGTGGGATCATCGCCAGCGTCGTCATCACCGGATAGCCGTAGGGTAGGGTCGGAACATCATCGGCGGAGTAGGTCTGCAACATCGGATAGCGCCGGTCGGGTTTCATATGATGATCGGCGTGGCGTTGCAGGTTGATCAGCAGCCAATTGGATGCCCGGAAGTCGGCGTTCCATGAATGATAGGGTTTCACACGCTCATACCGACCTTCGCCCAGATGCTCGCGCGTCAGGCCGTAATGTTCGACGTAATTCACCAGCTCTAACTGCCAGACCGCGATGAACGCCTGATAGGCGTAGAGGCCCAGACCGACCCAGCCCCCGATGGCAAAGGCCAGCACAAGAAACGCCAGTTGCAGCGCCCAATAGCGCCAGAACGGGTTCGACGGGTGCCAGGCCGACCGCCCGCGCCGCGCCTGCATCGCGGCCTCAACCCGCCAGGCGGATTGCGCGCTATGGCGCAGAACACGCGGGAAAAAGCGATGGAACCCCTCATTATATCGCGCCGTTACCGCATCGCGCAGGGTGCCGACATGGGCGTGGTGCACCAGCAGATGTTCGCTGCGATAGTGACCATACTGCGTCATCGCCATCAGAATATCGCCCAGCCAGCGTTCCAGCCGGCTGCGCTGATGCATCAGCTCATGCGCATAGACGATGCCGATGGTGCCGGACCCCACACCGACGCCAAAGAACAGACCGATCTTTTCCCACCCGCTGAGGTGTGTTGTCTGCGTGACAAAGGCCAGCGTTCCGAAGATCAGCCCGAATTGCAGAACCGGCCAGATCTGGGTGATCAGCCGGTGCCAGAACAGCTCGGCTTCCGCCGTTTCCGGGTCAAGGCTGTCCCGGTCGATGCCGATGATCAGGTCAAGGATCGAGAACAGCCACCAGCTTGCCAGTGGCACCAGCAGCAGCGTCCAGCCGCCGAAAGTCGCCGCCAGCGCCACCATCGGCAGTATGATCAGCGATGCCCAGAACGGCAGCGCCGCGCGCAGGCTGGATGTGGCCGCAGGTGAAGGTGATCGAGTGTCGCTCATTTCCCGTCCAGATCGAAACTACCGACGCTTCTTAGCGCAGGGCAGGATTTGCCTCAATTCGCGCCCAGCGCGCCCGACGCCACGGAATGGGCCTTGCGCATCAGGGTGGGCAGGTGGTTCGGGTCGAAGTCATCTGCCGGGATGAAGGCTCCGGGTGCGGATTGCGCGACTGTCGCGGCGAAGACGCGCAAGCGCAGGTGGAAATGGGTGAAGGTGTGGCGCACCTCGCCCAATTCCGCCCAGGCGGCCTCAACCGGTGGGGCCGGGGCCGGGTTGTCTGACCAGTCCGAACCTGGCCAGCCAAGCGTGCCGCCCAGCAACCCCTTGTCCGGGCGGCGCTCCAGCAGCCATGCGCCATCGGTCCGGCGCGCAACATAGGCAAAGCCATGGCGAACCGGCTTGGGCTTCTTCGGCGGCTTTGCCGGCAAGTCAGCGGCGATACCTGCCGCACGCGCTTGACAATGAGCGATAACCGGGCAGATGCCGCAGGCCGGGTTACGCGGCGTGCAGATCGTCGCGCCCAGATCCATCATTGCCTGTGCGTGATCCCCGGCGCGCTGATCCGGGGTCAGCGTTTCCGCCAACCGCGTCAGCTCAGGCTTCGCAGCTGGAAGCGGGGATTCGACCCTAAACAGGCGGGAAACGACCCGTTCAACATTCCCATCAACAACGGTTTCAGGCCGATCAAATGCGATCGAGCCAATGGCTGCCGCCGTGTAGGGGCCAATGCCCGGCAGGCTGCGCAGCGCGGCGGCATCGTCCGGGAACTGCCCGCTATGATCGGCAACAACCGACCGCGCGCAGGCCAGCAAGTTGCGGGCGCGGGCATAGTATCCAAGGCCCGCCCATTCTGCCATGACCAAGCCATCGTCCGCCGCGGCCAGCGCTGCGACATCGGGCCAGAGGGTCGTGAACCGCTCAAAATACCCCTTCACCGCCGCGACGGTGGTTTGTTGCAACATCACTTCGGACAGCCAGACGCGATAGGGGTCGGGCGAAACACCCGCTGCGCGGTCCGCCGGGCTGACGCGCCACGGCAATACCCGCGCATGGCTGTCGTACCAGCGCAGCAGATCCCCGCTGATCTCTGCGCCATTGTTGCCCACGTCACGCAATCTTTACGTCCTGTCCGTTGCTTGCAGATGCCCTGCGACCAGATACAGCGTAGAATAGGTCGCGAAGTTGACATAGACAGGGTCGACAGCCGAATGGGAGTCTGAATGCCACCGCCCGCCGCCACATCGCCAAAAAACCGCCGCAAGCGCGGGTTCGAGCGGACCTCGGGCCTGCTGCAGGGCCGCATTCGCCAGGCGGGCGAGGGGCGCGGATTTGCGGTGACAAGGCTGCTGACCCATTGGGCCGAAGTCGCGGGCGCGGACATCGCCGCCGCAACGCGACCGGTGAACATCAGCTATGGCCGCGGCGGGTTGGGCGCGACGCTGACGCTACTGACCACCGGTGCGCAGGCCCCGATGGTCGAAATGGCCAGCGAAAAGCTGAAAGAGCGGGTGAATGCCTGCTACGGCTATGCCGCAATCTCTCGTATTCGGATCACCCAGACTGCGCCGCAGGGGTTTGCCGACGGCAAGTTCAGCTTTGACCACGCCCCGGCAACCGCCGCCGCACCTGCGCCAGACCCCCGCCTTCAGGCCGAGGCCCAAGCCGTTGCGAAAGGCGTATCCGATGATACGTTGCGCGCCGCGCTGGAAGCGCTGGGCACCAATGTCCTGACCAGATCAACCCGTTCAAAAAAGGTACCTTCGTAATGAACCGTCTTCTGTCCTTCGTAGTTGTTGCCGCCGTCGCTGCGGCTGGCCTGTGGTATCTGAATTCCAGCCGTTCCGTCGATCCGGCTCAGACGATCCTGGGCGCGCAGGCCCAATCGGCCGAAGATGTGGATACCTCGATCGTTCCCGAAATCTCGATCGGGAACCCAAATTCGCCTGTAACAGTCACTGAATACGCCAGCTATACCTGCCCGCACTGCCGTTCATTCCACGAAGGCGCGTTCAAGGATCTGAAGGCCGAGTATATCGACACCGGCAAGATCAACTTTATCTATCGCGAGGTCTATTTTGACCGTTTCGGCCTGTGGGCGGCCATGGTGGCACGCTGTGACGGCGCGCAGAAGTACTTTCCGATCGCCCAGATGATCTATGAAAAACAGTCTGAATGGACGCAAGGCGAACCTGCGGACATCGCAGCCAACCTGCGCCGCATTGGCCTGGCCGCCGGGCTGGACGGTGACACGTTGGAGGCGTGCCTGACCGACGCCACGATGGCCCAGGCGATGTTCGCGAAGTTTCAGCAGACCTCCGAAGCTGATGATGTCTCGGGCACGCCAACTTTCCTGATCGACGGCCAGAAGGTCGACAATGCCGAGTTCCAGACAAACTTCCGCAGCATTCTGGATGCGAAAATCGGCGGATGACACCGCTTGATGGCCTGAAGGTCGTTGAACTGGCGCGCATACTGGCCGGCCCCTGGGCCGGTCAGACGCTGGCGGATCTGGGCGCGGATGTCATCAAGGTCGAAGCGCCCAAGGGCGACGACACACGCCAGTGGGGGCCGCCGTTCGTGGACAAAGGCGATGATCGCTCGGCCAGCTATTTCCACAGTTGCAATCGCGGCAAGCGGTCCATTGCGCTGGATTTCACCACCGAGGAAGGGCGCGACACCCTGATCGCGCTGATCCGGGACGCCGATATCCTGATCGAGAATTTCAAGGTTGGCGGGCTGGCGAAATACGGGCTGGATTGGGATTCGGTGCGCCAGATTAACCCGCGCCTGATCTATTGTTCGATCACCGGCTTCGGGCAGGATGGCCCCTATGCCCACCGCGCCGGGTACGATTACATCATCCAAGGCATGTCCGGCCTGATGTCGATCACCGGCGCGCCCGAGGGGCAGCCGCAGAAAGTTGGCGTGGCGGTCACCGACATATTCACCGGCATGTATGCAACGACGGCAATCCTCGCCGCGCTTCGCATGCGCGATCAGACCGGCGTGGGGCAGCACATCGATCTGGGCCTGCTGGACGTCGCCGTGGCAATCACCGCCAATCAGGCGATGAACTATCTGACCACCGGGCAGGCGCCGCAGCGAATTGGCAACGCACATCAGAACCTGACCCCCTATCAGGTGTTCGACTGCGCCGATGGCTGGATCATCATCGCCACAGGCAATGACGCGCAGTACCAGCGGCTGTGCGCGCTGCTGGGTGATGCAGAAATGGCCACCGACCCCGATTATCTGACCAACGCCGACCGGATTGCGCACCGTGAGGCGATGACCGCGCGCCTGAACCGGGCGACGCTGACGTTTTCCAAATCTGACCTGCTGGCGGCTTGCGAAAACGCCGGTGTTCCCGCCGGACCGATCAATGACTTCGCCGAGGTTTTCGCCGACCCGCAAATGGCCGCGCGCGGGATGCATCAGCTGGCCGAAGGCATCCCGACAGTGCGCCCGCCGTTTCGGTTTTCGGATGCCGAATTGGCGACAGGTCGCGCGGCGCCGAAACTGGATGAACACGGGGCAGAGATCAAAGCCGGGTTACGATCTGAATAGCGGTGTTTAACCACCGAGTTCGGCAAAACCACACCTGCGCCCGGTTTAGGTACTACGCCGTTATTCGGATTATCCTTTTGCGCGTCCGAATTTCTCATGCAATTTTTGCATCGTGCGAACAAAACACGCATTCATGTTTCCATCCAGAGAATTTTCAAATCGGTTGAGGTTGGGAATCTTTCTGGTAATATCCGCCTCGATCCGCGCACTCTGCCAATATTGGTCATTCGGAATTAATGCTTCAATCGGACTTCGCATTGGAAATGGTCCGGCCTGCCACAAAAGGCTCGCGCCGGTAACTGTGCAATTATTCACGGTTTCGGCGCAGGATTTTTCGCAGAGGTTTCTGATCGGGCGCCAGCTTGTGATATTTTCGGCATTATCAATGGCAGCCTGATACCAATCTGAGCCGTCAATGACTTGCCCGGGTGACGGCGCCTCCCAGGCGAGTTCGCTTGTTGCGTACTGCAAATCAGCAAATTGGAGCGTCCCAATTCTTGCAGAACCTGCGTAACTGCCCTGTGTACTGTCGGCAGATTGATTTCGCGCCCATGCCAGAATGACCTCGGCTTCGGCGGGAAGGCGATTTTCAAGCCCCTGTAGCGCCGCAATCAAAGCATTTGCTTCACCCTGATACAGCATTGATTGCGCTGCGATTAATGCCGTCTGCATTTCGCCAAATTCAATCAATGTGCGAATTGCAGGTGCCTTTGATCCGATTTTCCTGGCCTGTAATAGCGCAGTCGCCAACGGCTCGGACTGCTCAGCCGCAGTCAGCCAGGATTTGCCGGACAGACCTTCGGGAATGCGAAGCAATGCAATCCGTTCATTTCGTGACAGCTTGGACGTCACATGCGCGTGCAGATTTCCATTCACGGCAATACTGGCAAGAAGGATTTGCGCGGCGCGATTGTCTTGTCGTGCAAGCTCGGCCAGCGAAATCAGGGCAGCTTTGTCTTCGCCATCCAGCCATTGGGAAACTGCTTTGTTGTATTCGGGTGCATCACTTCCGGCAATTTTTCGATCTTCGGAATTTGCGGCAACTCCGGAAACCATCAAAATGCACGTCAGAACAATTGGCAGAAATTTCTTCACGTTTGCATCTTTCCGATTTGGCGATCCAGAAAATTAATCTGCGACAACACCTGTTGCATTAAATAATAGATGGGTAAACTGATTGGCTTTCTAATTCCTCCATTATTGACACCGACGACCATCACCTCAACCACACTTCGACACGCCGGTTGATCTTGCGGCCCCAATCCACTTCGTCACAGGCCAATGGCATGGCCTCTCCAAAACCATCTGCCAACAGTTTCAGGCTGGCCATCGCCTCTTCGGTTGTTGCCGCGCGCACCGCATCTCGTACCTTTCGGGCCCGATCCAGCGACAATTCGCGGTTGTCCGCCGCCGGGCCGGTGCCGTCGGAAAACCCCGAAAACAGCAGCGTACGCCCGGCAAACTCACCCCGGTTCAAAGCGCCTGCCAACAGGCCGATATTGGATTGCGAGATTGCGTCAAGATCGGTCGAACCATCTTCGAAACGGAATGTCAGCGTCAGACGCGCGGCACCTTCGATACGTTCGACCGCGCGGCGAAGATCTGCCTGCGCGCCCGGTTCCTTGGCAGCCTCGATCGCGTGGGCCAGACGCTCTCCCTGGGCTTCGATCGGGACTGTGCCCAGATATTGATCAACGAATCCCGCCTGTTGAACGGCCAGGCGCGCCTCGGGGCTTCGGGTGAAGGCCAGGAATTCGCGCGCAACCTTGGGCAATCGGCGCGCGGGCGGATACAGGAACAGCGGCAGCGTCAGCGGGTAATCGACCGTGCGCAGCGCATCCGCGGTCGCAACCGAGGCAAACGCGCAAGGCCCGGCGACTACCAATGGCACCGCCGCACCGATATCCGAATATGTCGTAACGCCCAGCGCATTCGGGTCGCGCGCAACTGCGTCGGTCAACTGACCAGTCTCTCGATGGCGGGTCACCGGCATGCCAAGCACCTGCCCTTCGGGGATCAGAACACGCCGTCGCAGTTCCCGCATCAGGCCGGATTGCTGCACCGGAACATGCAGGCGCAGGGGCTTTTCACCCTCCCACAGATCCGCACTGGTCAGTTTTCGGCCAAATGCCTGCGCCAGTCTGGCCCGTGTAATCGCGGTAAGGGGATTTTCGGCCGCAACCACCGGGACAATCGCGTCCAATCCAAGAACACGCCCGATGCCGGATCGCGCCTGGCTGCGTTCCGATTGCGGCGGGCGCAATGCCAGAACGATATCGGCGCGATCAGCAATCAGATCTTCAAACCCTTCGCCGGATGTTGACGCGGCAAAGGAAAACTGCGCCACCAGTCGCGCTGGCGATGCCTCGCGCAGGTCATAGCGAAAGCGCCTGTCGCTTTGGACGACTTTCAGCGTCGAGTATCCCCGGGCACGGCCAAAAGCCTCAATAAGGGCGGGCATCAGGCGGCGCACCACCATCGCGTCGCCCGAGAATGAGACACCGGCAATGAACGGCCCGTCATCCGGGCAGGCGCGTCCGTGGCAGATCATCTTCGACCCGTCCACGGTCACGCGTCCGAAGTTGCCCTCCAACTGGAAGAATTCGCCATCGAAATTCAACAACCGTCCGCTGAGTTCAAGCGAACCGTCGCGTGCCGTCAGTGTGACGGTCTGGGCCAGCGCGATTGCCGGGGCACAAAGGAAAAGCGCGGCGAAGGCCGCCGCGCGTATCATGGTCATGGATCAGTCCGGCTTGGGCGGTATCAGTTCGCCGCGATCTTTATTGTTCCGATGGTTTTTTTCAACACCTGAGTGCCCTCATCCGCGCCACAAGCCGGCATTTCCAGGCTTAGGTCGGTGATAACCGGCACGCCATCGGTCTGCGTCTGTATCGCCTGACCGGCAAGCGTCGTTCCGCAGGTCTGATCCGTGGCCGCAGCCTCTACAAACACATCGACAACGCCATTGGGCATCGCGTCAGAAACCGGAAAACTGTAAACCTCGGCCATTGCAAGTTCAGGGTCGCCCAGACGCAGCAAAGTGCCGCCCTTGGTCCACGGGCTGCCCGGTGACTGGTTCCAGATATGCCCCGCCTCTCCAAGGCGCGCCCCGAATTCAAGGGCATGAAGCGCCAGACCTGCATCACCCTGCCATTGCACGCCGACGCGCCGCATGGCGCCCGCATCTGGTGCGGCAACGGTGATTTCTGCCGTCGCGTCGCCCACAGTGGCCTGGAAGGTTGCCAGAATCGTCAGCGCCGGAACCGCTGTGCTGTAGCGACCATAGGCATCAGTGCGGCCTGAAAACGCCAGGGCGCCGTGGCGAATATCGACCCGGGCACCGGGGTCGCATGGTGCATCAAGCGCCAGCAGGACAAGCCCATCACCGCCAAGCACGGCATCAAGCTGTGGGGCGCAGGTGCGGCCTGCATTGTCTGTGTCGCCATCAATCGACGGGCTTGGCGTGGCCGAAGCCGGAATCTGCCGCGTCATAAGTGGCCGGTTCGCCGGTTGCAGCGGCGGGCGCATGTCCATCGGCGGGCGGAACACGGCATCAACCGTACCAATCTCTCCGGCAGTGAAAGTGGCGTGGCGCAGCCGGGCGCCATTATCCGGGGCCTGATACCCCAGAACCGACGCAACCGCCGGTGTGTCGTGAAATGCGTAACCTGCCCCCAGGATGGCCGATGCAATCAGCCCGATGGTTACAGCGGTTTTTTGTCTGCTCATCGCTGCCTCCGTCGTTAACGTGCACTATGTTCGATAATGGAAACATTACCGTTTTAATGGGCCGATCCTAAGGCCAAAAATCAATTTCTGCATCATGCAAATCGAACGCAGATTTCGTGGCAGTTGCGGCAACCGACCGCTAGGTCTAGCCCTCAGCGCAAGGCCGACACAATTTTGCCCCATTTCCGCCCAAATTCTGACCCTATGCCAGACGCCCGTGGCAATGTTTGAATTTCTTCCCTGAACCACAGGGGCAGGCATCGTTGCGGCCCGGATTTCCCCAGGTGGTCGGATCGCCTTCGATAAATCCCGGCGTGGCGTCTTCGGGCCGTGGTTCGGGCGTGGCCGCGTCGGGCTGGGCCTGTTGCTGCCCCTGTTGCTGTGCGGTCATCTGGCGCAGCATCTCGGACTGTTCTTCCGCGCTGAGCGGACGGATCTGACCCAGCTTCTGGGTCACATCGGCGCGCAAACTGTCCAGCATGGATTCGAACAGCTGAAAACTTTCGTTCTTATACTCGTTCAGCGGGTCGCGCTGGGCGTAACCCCGGAATCCGACGACCGAGCGCAGGTGTTCCAGCGTCAGCAAATGTTCACGCCACTTCGCATCAATCGTCTGCAACAGGATCTGCTTTTCGATCGAGCGCATGTTCTCGGGCCCGAATTGTGCCGCCTTGGCCGCCATCATCTCGTCACTGGCATTGTAGAGGCGTTCGCGAATTTCTTCGTCGTCCACACCGTCCTCTTCCATCCAAGTTGCAACATCCGTGTCGATATTGACCCGCTCGACCATTGCAGCGTGCAGACCCGCTCCGTCCCACTGGTCGGCGTATGTCTTCGGCGGAATGAACTCATCCACCGCATCGTCGATCACCTGGTGGCGCATGTCCTCGGCAATCTCGGCAATCTCTTCGGCTTCCATGATGTCGCGGCGCTGGGTGAAGATCACCTTGCGCTGTTCGTTCATCACATCATCGAATTTCAGCAGCTGCTTGCGGATGTCGAAGTTGCGCCCTTCGACCTTCGCCTGCGCCTTCTCAAGGCTTTTGTTGACCCAGGGGTGCACAATCGCCTCACCCTCTTTCATGCCCAGAGTGCTGAGCACTTTGTCGAGACGTTCCGATCCGAAAATCCGCATCAGATCGTCTTCCAGGCTCAGGAAGAATGAGGATTTGCCAGGGTCACCCTGACGGCCAGACCGGCCACGCAACTGGTTGTCGATGCGCCGGCTTTCGTGGCGTTCCGAGGCGAGCACGAACAGCCCGCCGGCCGCCAGAACGCGGGCCTTTTCGTCCGCGTGTTCGGCTTCGATCCGGGTGCGGACCTCTTCCGGGTCGGCATCGGGATCCGCGGTCAGCGCCTCCAGCACTTTCATCTCGACGTTGCCGCCCAGCTGAATATCGGTGCCGCGCCCGGCCATATTGGTCGCGATGGTCACCGCGCCGAATTTGCCCGCGTCGGCAATGATCTGCGCTTCCTGTTCGTGCTGACGCGCGTTCAGGACGTTATGCGTGATACCTTCCTTGGACAGGATCTGGCTGATCTCTTCAGATTTCTCGATCGAAGTTGTGCCGACCAGCACCGGCTGACCCTTTTCGTGGGCCTTCTTGGTTTCCTCGATGATCGCGGCGTATTTCTCGGCCGCTGTGCGATAGACCGCGTCGTGTTCATCAACCCGCGCGACGTCCTGATTGGTCGGGATTTCCACCACACCCAATCCGTAAATTTCGCTGAATTCTTCCGCCTCGGTCGCCGCCGTACCGGTCATCCCGGCCAGCTTGTCGTAAAGCCGGAAATAGTTCTGGAAGGTTACACTGGCCAAAGTCACGTTTTCGGGCTGGATCGAGACGTTTTCCTTGGCCTCGATCGCCTGGTGCAGACCATCCGACAAGCGGCGGCCAGACATCATCCGCCCGGTGAATTCGTCGATCAGAACAACTTCGCCATCGCGAACGATGTAATCTTTGTCCTTGGTGAACAGTTTATGCGCGCGAAGCCCCTGGTTGATGTGGTGCACAATGGTCGTGCTTTCCGGGTCATAAAGCGTCTGCCCTTCCGGCAGGATGCCCGAGGCTGTCAGGTGTTCTTCCAGAAACTCGTTACCCTCGTCCGTGAACGTCACGTTTCGGGTTTTTTCGTCCAGGCTGAAATGTTCTTCCGTCAGCTCGGGGATCACCTTGTCGATGGTGATGTACAGCTCACTGCGGTCCTGCGCAGGGCCCGAGATGATCAGCGGCGTGCGTGCCTCATCAATCAGGATGCTGTCCACCTCGTCCACAATTGCGAAATTGTGGAACCGCTGGTGCATCTCTTTCAGTTCGGATTTCATGTTGTCGCGCAGATAATCGAAGCCAAGTTCGTTATTGGTCGCGTAAGTCACATCGGCGGCATAGGCCTGCGCCTTCTCGGCCTCGGGCTGTTGCGGATAGACGGCGCCGGTGGTCAGACCCAGCGCCGCGAACACCTTGCCCATCCATTCCGCATCACGACGCACCAGATAGTCGTTGACGGTAACGATATGCACGCCCTTGCCGGACAGGGCGTTCAGATAGGCCGGGAAGGTCGCAACCAGCGTCTTGCCCTCACCCGTCTTCATCTCGGCGATGTTACCGCGATGCAGGAAGATGCCACCCATCAGCTGCACATCAAAGGCCCTCAGGCCCAGCGCGCGACGCGCGGCTTCGCGGCAGTTTGCGAAGGCTTCGACCAGCAGATCGTCCAGATCGGCCCCGCCCATGGCCTTCTTGGCCAGGTCTTCGGTCTTGGCCTTGATCTGATCGTCGCTGAATGCCTCATACTCGGCCTCTAGCGCGTTGATCTGGTCGATGATCGGGCGCACCGATTTGATCAATCGGTCATTCGGCGTGCCAAATACCTTTTTGGCAATCGTTCCAATACCCAGCATGTTCTCTCCGACGATTCTGCGCGCTTGACAGGAAGTTGTTGGGGATGCGCTTGCCCGCAATCCGGGCGCGCCATAAGTAGTGACGCAAGGGCGGCCCCTTAACCGGCCTCGGGCCGATGTAAGGTTCCGCAAGTTACGTGTCAACGCCACCCGCCACAGGCGGGCCCCGTGGAAGGAAATATGCCATGACGTTTCACCGTTTTGCCGGCCCAGCGCTGGCAGTTCTGATTGCTGCTGCAACACCTGGGTTTGCCCAGACGGATGAGGTTGCCGACCCGATGAGCGCCGAGACCGTCGTCGCCACGGTCAATGGCACCCCAATCACGCTGGGCCACATGATCGTGCTGCGCTCGCGCCTGCCCGAGCAATACGCCAATGCCCCGGCCGAGGTGCTGTTTGACGGCATCCTTGATCAGCTGGTCCAGCAACAGGCGCTTGCTGCACAGGCAGGTGACCTGTCGCGAACCTCGGAACTGGTGATGGACAACGAACGCCGGGCGCTTCTTGCCAACGAAGCGTTGCTGAGTGCGGGGCGCGATTCGGTCACGGAAGCCGCGGTTCAGGATCTCTACAACGACACTATCGCCAACGCTGAACCCCTTCCGGAATTCAACGCATCCCACATTCTGGTGGAAACCGAAGATGAAGCGCAGGCGATTGTCGAAATGCTGGAAGGTGGCGCGGATTTTGCCGAAACCGCCAAGGAAAAATCCACCGGGCCAAGCGGTCCGAATGGTGGACAGCTGGGCTGGTTCGGACTGGGCGCGATGGTGCCGGAGTTTGAGAAGGCCGTGGCCGAACTTGAAGACGGCGCAATCTCGGGCCCGGTTCAGACCCAGTTCGGCTGGCACGTGCTGAAACGCAACGACAGCCGCGACAAGCCCAAGCCTGCGTTGGAAGACGTGCGCGGATCACTGACCGAAGACTTGCGCGGACTGGCCATCGAGGCCGCGGTCGAGGCTGCCGTGGAAGCCGCGGATGTTGTTTTGACAGACAAGTCCACGCTGGACCCTGCCGCGCTGGTCGATACAACGCTTCTGGAGTGATACTTCGGGGCGGTTGACCGGCATGGGCAAGAAGAAGGCAAAACTGAAGGCGAAGATTCGGCGTCTGAAGGCCGAACTGGCTGCGGCGCAGACCCATGCGGGCGGCGTCTCGCCGCTTGCTCCGGCAGGATTTCCGGACTTGCCGGTCATCGACGGTGTGCGGTTCGCCAGTGCGGCGGCGGGCGTCAAATACACCGGGCGTGATGACGTCATGCTGGCTGAATTGGCCCCCGGTACTGCGATTGCCGGGGTGTTCACGCAATCCGCCACACGCTCGGCCCCGGTGATGGATTGTCAGGCGAAGATCGGCGCCGATTCGGGTGATGGCGCGGCGATCATCGTGAACTCTGGCAATGCAAACGCCTTCACCGGGCGCAACGGGGTCGACGCGACGGCGGCAGTGACAGGTGCGGTTGCAAAGACCCTGTCCTTGCCGGAATCACGCGTTTTTTCAGCGTCGACAGGGGTGATCGGTGAACCCCTGCCACATGGCCGCATGACCGCAAAAATAGCCGAGTTGCACAGCGCACTGGACGCCGGTGGGATCGCCGGAGCCGCGCGTGCGATCATGACAACAGATACGTTTCCCAAGGGCGCCGGGGCTGCGGTTGCGATCAATGGCAAGACGGTCCGTATCGCCGGTTTCGCCAAGGGATCGGGCATGATTGCGCCGGATATGGCAACGATGCTGTCCTATGTCTTCACCGATGCCTTATTGGAACAGGCGGAAATGCAGGCGATGCTCGAATCCCTTGCGGACACGACGTTCAACGCGATCACGGTCGACAGCGACACGTCAACGTCTGACACGCTGATGGTGGCGGCCACCGGGGCGTCTGGTGTCGATGTGGCGGGCTCCGAAGCGTTTCGCAACGCGATGCACAGCGTGTTGCAGGATCTGGCCCATCAGGTCGTCCGCGACGGAGAGGGTGCGACGAAATTCGTTGCCGTGCATGTCACCGGAGCGGCCGATCACATGGACGCAAAGCGCGCAGCCCGCGCAATCGCCGATTCGCCATTGGTGAAAACCGCCGTTGCAGGCGAAGATCCGAACTGGGGGCGCGTTGTCATGGCGCTGGGAAAATCCGGCGCTGCGGCGGATCGGGACCGTGTGGCGATCCGGTTTGGTCCGCATCCCGTGGCCGAAAACGGCTGGGTTTCGGCCGACTATTCCGAAGACGCCGCCGCCGCCTATATGAAAAACGCCGAGTTAGAGATTACCGTCGATCTGGGCCTTGGAACTGGCGCTGCGACAGTCTGGACCTGCGATCTGACCCACGGCTACATCCAGATCAACGCCGACTATCGTTCGTGAAAACGCTGCTGGTGTCTGCCGTTGCGTTGATTGACGTGGATGGGCGCGTTTTGTTGGCCCAGCGACCAGCGGGCAAATCCATGGCGGGCCTGTGGGAGTTTCCGGGCGGCAAGGTCGAACCCGGCGAAACGCCCGAGGTTGCCCTGATCCGCGAGTTGCACGAAGAACTTGGCATCGACACCTGGGAAAGCTGCCTTGCACCGCTGACCTTCGCCAGCCACAGCTACGACGATTTCCACCTGCTGATGCCCCTGTTCGCCTGCCGCAAATGGCAGGGACAACCCGTGGCGCAAGAAGGGCAAACCCTTGCCTGGGTGCGCCCGAAGGAGATGCGAAGCTATCCAATGCCACCCGCCGATCTGCCGCTGATCCCGATCCTCAGGGATTGGCTGTAGCGATCAGTCCTCGGCGATGCCTGTGGCAAATCCATCAATGGTCTCGGCATTTCTGCGCTGCCAATAATCCCTGACGCCCTCTGGCCCCATTTTGGCGAAAACTGGTGTCAGTTCTTCTTCAAGACGGTCGCTGTCGAAGGTCATGACCGGAACGCCGAAGCCGCAGGATGTCTGCACCCCGTCAATCGTCATGTTGAACACCTGACGTGAACCGGCAAGCTCCGGGAAAGCGGCAATCGCATCGGCCCAACCGTCATCGCGCGGGTGGATAACCGTCGCCTGCCCATAAAGCCGCAGAATCAGCGCATCGCCCGTGAAGGCGCAAAACATCAGCGTCATCCGATTGCAGGCCCGGATATGGCCAGCCGTTTCGTTCCCGCTGCCAGACAGATTCAACCACATGATTCGGTTGTCATCGATAATCCTGAGCGTATCCGCACCCTTGGGCGACACGTTCACGCGACCCGTTTCGGCAGCGGTCGCGACGAAAAAAACAGGCTGGTTTTCGATGAACGTCCGCAGCGTTCCGTTCAGTTTCTTGCCAAGCGGCATAAGGCCCCCTCAAATGGAGGTATCCTGAGAATGCGGAGCGACACTGTCAAGCTGATGCAAGCGACACCTCAGTCGCCGCGCAGCGCATCCGCCGGGCCCTGAACCGAGGCGCGCTGGCCGCGGATGAACAGGTCGGTGGCGTTCTTCGGATTGTGGATATCCTTGATGAAGTTGCCCAGCTTGTTGCCCTTCACACATGTCTTATAGCCATTGGCCCTGATCTTGTTGAACCGCTTGCCGGCCTTCATGCCGCGCGGGCACAGCCCGCCCATCCGCATCACGCGGCACTCGGCCCCGGGGTTTTCTGCAACAAATCGTTCGCACCAGGCTTCTGCCTTGGCGCGGTTTTCGGCAGAGCGTTCCGCGCGGCCCGCGGCGGCGGGGCTGGCAAAGGATGCCGTGATCATGGCAACGGTCAACGTGGCGGTGATAAAGCGGGTCATACAGCGTCCTTTCCTGATGGTGTCTCTGGTGTAGGTCGCTGGAACGCCGCCGAAGGTTCAGATTTTCGACGAAGGGACGAAAAAAGGCCGCCCAACGGGCGGCCTTTCATGTGACTGATTGTCAGCGCGGTTACGACAGCGTGCGTTCAACCTCTTCACGTTCGAAGATCTCGATCACATCACCTTCGCGGATGTCTTCGTAATTCTCGAACGCCATGCCGCATTCCTGGCCTGACTGCACTTCGGCAACTTCGTCCTTGAAGCGCTTCAGGGTCTTCAGCGTGCCTTCGTGGATCACCACGTCGTCACGCAGCAAGCGCACACCGGCGGATCTGCGGGCGACGCCTTCGGTCACCAGACAGCCGGCAACCCGACCAACGTTCGAGACCTTGAAGACCTCTTTGATCGAGGCATAGCCGATGAACTTTTCGCGCACTTCGGCACTCAGCAGGCCGCTTGCGGCGGCTTTCACGTCGTCCACAAGGTCGTAGATCACCGAATAATACCGGATCTCGACGCCTTTCTGGTTGGCCGTGTTGCGCGCGCTGGCGTTGGCCCGGACATTAAAGCCCATGACCGGAGCGCCCGAGGCTTCGGCAAGCCCGATGTCACTTTCAGTGATCGCACCGACGCCCGAATGCAGCACCCGCACCCGCACTTCGTCGTTGCCGATCTTTTCCATCGCCTGGACGATCGCTTCGGCAGAACCCTGCACATCGGCTTTCACCAGAATAGGCAGTTCGGACACGTCCTCATCCGCCTTGGCGTTGGCCATCAGCTGTTCCAGGCTGGTCGCGGCACCGGCAGCGGCGCGTTTGTCCTTGGCCGCTTTTTTGCGGTATTCGGCAATCTCACGCGCCTGCGCTTCGGTATCGACCACGTTCAGCACGTCACCCGCTTCGGGTGTGCCGTTCAGGCCAAGAACCTCGACCGGAACACTTGGCCCGGCCTCTTTCACGCGGTCGCCCTTGTCATCGATCAGCGCACGGACCTTGCCCCACTGTTCGCCCACAACGAAGATATCACCGGTGCGCAGCGTTCCGTTTTGCACCAGAACCGTCGCCACGGGGCCACGGCCCACATCCAGCTGCGCCTCGATCACGGCGCCAGTGGCGGCACGTTCAGGATTCGCCTTCAGTTCCAGCAATTCCGACTGCAACGAGATTGCTTCCAGCAACTGTTCCAGCCCGTCGCCTTTCAGCGCCGAAACCTCAACGTCCTGCACTTCGCCCGACATCTTCTCGACGAGGACTTCGTATTGCAGAAGATCGGTGCGCACCTTGTCCGGGTTCGCCTCGGGGTGGTCCATCTTGTTGATCGCGATGATCATCGGAACTTCCGCCGCCTGCGCATGGCGTATGGCTTCGATCGTCTGCGGCATGACCGCATCATCTGCGGCGACAACCAGCACCACGATATCCGTCACCTGCGCCCCACGGGCCCGCATCGAGGTAAATGCCGCATGGCCCGGCGTATCCAGGAAGGTCATTTTCACGCCGTCCTGATCGACCTGATAGGCACCGATATGCTGGGTGATGCCGCCCGCCTCGCCCGAGACGACCTTGGCGTTGCGGATCGCATCCAGAAGCGAGGTTTTACCGTGGTCAACGTGACCCATCACGGTGATCACTGGCGGGCGCGATTGCAGATCCTTGTCGTCATCTTCGACCGGCTGAATCACATCCTCGACGTCTGCGTCCGAGACGCGCACAACCTTGTGGCCGAATTCTTCAATGATCAGTTCGGCTGTATCGGCATCGACAGTCTGGTTTTGGGTGGCCATGATGCCGTTGGTCATCAGGGATTTCACCACATCGGCGACCTTTTCGGACATCCGGTTGGCCAGTTCCGACACCATGATTGCTTCGGGCAACTGAACCTCGCGCACGACCTTTTCGCGTTCGACCGGACCGCCCATTGCCTTCTGGCGCGCACGCTCTTGCTTGCGCTTCATCGCGGCCATCGAACGTTGCCGCCCGCCTTCGCCGCCACGCAGCGCCTGATTCAACGTCAGCTTGCCGGTGCGGCGTGCATCATCGCGCCCGCCTGCGGTTTTGCGTTTGTCGCGATCTTCACGTTCGCGTTCCTTGCGCGTCGGCGCCGCCTTGGGCGCCCCGCCCCGCGGTGCGGGCGCTGCGGTAGGATCAGTCGGGGCCGCGGGGGCTGCGTTCACCTTGGCAACCTCGGCCTCGCGCTTCTTGCGCTCATCCTCTTCTGCCTTGGCGCGCGCACGCTCTTCGCGTTCCTGGTCTTCGCGTTCCTTGGCCTCAATCTCGGCCTTGCGCTTTTCGCGATCTTCGGCGCGGGCTTTTTCTTCGGCTTCGCGGGCCTCGGTCTCTTCGGCCTCGCGCGCCTTGGCGCTGGCCAGGGCCTTCATCCGGCGTTCCAGTTCGGCATCCGAAATGCCCGCAGGACGTTTGGACGGATCGGCCTTGGGCGTGGCCGCCACAGCAGCAGCGCCCGCCGTCGAACCGGCAGCCGCTTTTGGCATCACCACGCGCTTGCGCTTGGTTTCGACCACGACATTCTTGGTCCGCCCGTGGCTAAAGCTTTGCTTCACTTGCCCCGAACGCGGCCCGCCACGCAGGCCCAATGTCTTCTTGCCGTCAGAATCGCTCATATATTCTTCGTACCCTTTCCGGTGGACGCTCCACCGAGATCTTCGCGCAGGCCAGATAGTCGCGCGGCGTCCTCAACAATAGACTTTGTGAGTCCCCCCGGCGCGAGCGCCGCATGTATCACATGTTCTCGTCCGAATGCCAAACCCAATTCTGAGGCGGTCAAAACACCGATAAACGCGCCTTTTCCGGGCGGTGAGCTTAGCTTGTTTTTGCCGCGCCCCGACCCGTCACTGGCTTGAACCAGCACCTGCGCATCCTCATTGACCAGCCAGTTCTTGACCTTTTCGAACCCGGCCACCGCCTTGCCCGCCTTGCGCGCCAACCCGATCAACGAGGCGACGCGCGCCGCCAGCTGCGCCTCGACATCCTGCGTCAGCGTTTCGGGAACCTTTACGGGCCGTTTCGCCGCGCGGCTGAACAGGTTCTTTTTGACCGCCATATCCAGATGCTTGCGGTTGGCCGCGACATACATTCCGCGCCCCGGCAATTTGCCAGCAATATCGGGAACGACCTGGTCGTCAGGGCCGACAACAAAGCGGATCAGCCCTGATTTAGGGCCGGATTCGCGCGAAACAAGGCACGTCCGTTCCGGCGCGCCCCGTTCCTTGTTATGACCCCCACGAGTCACGATCCGACGCCCCCGAGGCCTGAGATCAGGCCCCGGCCTCCTCGGTCGCTTCTGTGGCTGCTTCGCCCTCTTCGCCTTCGGACACGTCGTCTTCGCTGGCAAGATCAGCCGGATCGACCCAGCCAAGCTGAATACGGGCGGTCATCACCATGGCCTGCGCTTCTTCCAGCCCGACATCGAATTTTTCCAGCACCCCGTCATCCTTGTGGCGTTCGCCATCAACCGTGGTCCAGCCACCGGCAATTTCCCAGTCGGCGAGCGTCGCGAAATCTTCAAGCGATTTCACATCGTCTTCCGCCAGTGCCTGAATCATCTGCGGCGTCAGCCCCTCAAAGGCGACAAGGCTGTCCTGCACACCCAACTCGCGCGCTTTTTCCAGCGCTGCGCGATTCTGCGCCTCAAGATGGTCGCGCGCACGGGCCTGCAATTCGCCGGCGGTGTCTTCATCCACACCGTCGATGACCAGCAGTTCCTCGGCCTCGACATAGGCGACTTCTTCCAGGCTGGTGAACCCTTCCGAGACCAGAAGCTGGGCGAAGAATTCGTCCAGATCCAGCGTATCCATGAACAGCTTGGTGCGAAGTTCGAATTCGGCCTGACGACGCTGGCTTTCCTCCTCCTCGGTCATAATGTCGATGTCCAGATGCGTCAGCTGGCTGGCCAGACGCACGTTCTGACCGCGACGGCCGATGGCCAGGCTCAGCTGTTCTTCGGGCACGACGACTTCGATGCGCTCGGCGTCTTCGTCGAGCACGACTTTCGAGACTTCGGCAGGTTGAAGCGCGTTTACCAGGAAGGTCGGGATATCCTCATTCCATGGGATGATGTCGATCTTTTCGCCCTGAAGCTCGTTCACGACGGCCTGCACGCGCGATCCGCGCATGCCGACGCAGGCCCCCACGGGGTCAATCGAGCCGTCATAGCTGATCACGGCAATCTTGGCGCGGCTGCCCGGATCACGGGCCACGGCCTTGATCTCGATGATGCCGTCATAGATTTCCGGCACTTCCATCTTGAACAGCTCGGCCATGAATTCCGGCGCGGTGCGCGACAGGAAGATTTGCGGCCCCCGGACTTCGCGGCGCACGTCTTTGATGTAGCAGCGGATGCGGTCGTTCGGGCGATAGCTTTCGCGCCCGATCTTGTCGTTGCGCCGCAGAATGCCTTCGCCGGTGCCTACATCGACGATGACGTTGCCATATTCTTCGCGCTTTACCACACCGTTGATGATCTGACCGGCGCGATCCTTGAATTCTTCGTACTGACGATCCCGTTCCGCCTCGCGCACCTTCTGCAGGATCACCTGCTTTGCGCTCTGCGCGGCGATCCGGCCCATTTCGACCGGCGGAACCTCTTCGATCAGCTGCTGGCCAACCTCAGGCGCGTCCATATACTGCTTGGCCTGCTCTACCGTGAATTCGGCCTGATAGTTCTCAAGCTCTTCATCCTCGACCACCGTGCGCACCCGCGTGAAGGTCGCCTTGCCGGTCTTGCGGTCAATCGCCACGCGGATGTCCATCTCGGCGCCATAGCGGGACTTGGCCGCCCGGGCGAGGCTTTCTTCCATCGCTTCGATGACCAGCACCGGGTCGATCATTTTCTCGCGCGCGACCGCTTCGGCGGTTTGCAGCAGTTCCAGCTGGTTTGCGGATGTAATGGCCATGGTTCAGGGTTCCTCGTCGCCGTCTATGATGGTTTCGATCTGGTCGAATTGGGTTTCGTCAATCTCGCCCGCGTCCTTGCGGGCACGCAGCACATCGCGGATCAGATCGTCCGTCAGCACCAGTTTCGCGTCCGACAGCCAATCGAATTGCAGGCCAATGGTGCCTTCCTCAATCTCGATCAGCACCTCGTCGCCCTCGGTACCGGCCAGCGCGCCCTTGAAGCGGCGGCGGCCGTCGATCATCTCGGTCGTTTCGATCTTTGCTTCATACCCCGACCAGGCGTCGAAATCCTTCAGCCGGGTCAAAGGCCGGTCGACACCCGGGCTGGAAACTTCCAGCCGATAGGCATCTTCAATCGGGTCTTCCACGTCCAGCGTCGCCGACACCGCGGTCGAGATCTTGGCGCAATCATCCACTTCGATCCCGCCATCCGGCTTATCAGCCATGATCTGCAGGCTGGCGGATTTGCCGCTCATCAACCGCAGGCGCACCAGTTCATAGCCCATACCTTCAATCACCGGCGTGACAATGTCAGCAATCCGGCGATCCATCGCGGTCTTGGCGATCAGGTCGGACATCAGGGGCCTTTCGTGGGTTGGCGTCTGGACACAAAAAAACGGGCGCGCGGCCCGTTCGTGAGTTCGGTGGAGTTTCAGGGTTGGAAGCCGAAACGCCGCTGTTGAGAGGGGATATAGAGGGGGGAGGGGGTGGGTGCAAGGGGAGTCTGCGCCCACCGTGCCCCGTTAGTCGCCGACCCATCCCTTATCCCGATGCGAGCCATCACAATACGGCTTGTTCCCGGACAGTCCGCACCGGCACAACACGAATTTTGCCTCTGACGCGCCTTCGGCCTGATCTTCAGTCGGGGCGGTGATGCCTGTAACCCAATAGGGCCCGTTCTTTTCGATCTGCACATCGGCCCGGTCGGCGACCAGGTGTTCGGGGCCATCCGCATTGCCCAGTGCCAGCGCGCCAGAGGGGCAGGCGGCGACGACGGCGCGGACTTCGTCCTCTGTTCCGTTATCGGGTTGGATCCAGGGTTTCTGGTCCGGGTTGAAGACATGGCTGGCTAGACGGCCGCATTCGGCGGCGTGGCTGCACAGGCGCGGGTTGTAGGTGACGGTAAGCTCGGCGCCCTCATAGGCAATGATCCTGTCGCGGCCTGCGGGTGTGCCGCCGCTGCTTTCGAATCCGTTTGAATTGTGACTGCCGTCGCAGAACGGTTTGTTGGCCGAGCCGCCGCAGCGGCACAGCGCCATCACCGGCTTTACCGCGATGTCTTCCCCGTCCGCGCCGACCATGCGTTGGGCGTTCTTGATGATCAGCGGACCATCTTCGCGGGTTTCGATTGTTGGTTTCTCTGTCATGTCATGCCCCTGATCCCAAACCGATGTCTTTCGTCAGCGAACACCATCAGCCCGCAACGCGGCAACCCCAATCCGTGCACAATCATATCAGCAAAGATGCTCAAGGGCTTGCAATCAGGTCTTCACTTGATTTCTCAATACAGAATGTGCATATTTCTTTCATCAGAAAGGCAATGCCCATGCAGCTTCAAACCAAATCCCTCTCTTCGCCCGATCCGCAGTTCGTTCTGGCAAAGGCGGTTTTGCGCAGCGGTGACCTTCTGGGCCTGTCCCAGCAGGATCTGGCGCAGGTGATCGGCGTCAGCCCGGCAAGCATTTCGCGCATGAAGGCCGGCACGATGCCGCTGACCGGCAAACCTTATGAGCTGGCCGCCCATCTGGTCCGCGTATTCCGGTCATTGGATGCGATCGTCGGCGGTGATGAGGCCGCGATGCGCGGCTGGATGCAGGCCGAGAATCTGGCCCTGGGCGGGGTTCCGGCGGTGCTGATCCGGACGGTCGGCGGGTTGATTGACGTTGTGAATTACCTCGATGCCCGCCGCGCGCCAATCTGACCTTCCCTGCAGACCCTATCGCGGGCAGGTCTGGCGCCTGGTCGAGGCTCAGCATGTCGTCTCGACAATGCGGCTGGTTGATAATCTGGATGAACAGCGGGTGCTGGAAAATATCCTGGAAGAGACCAAGCCCCCGGTGCCCGCAGATTGCGCCCATCTGGATTATCTTCTGGCGGCGCCGTTCCGATATGGCTGCTATCCGACAGACAGCCGGTTTCGCCGCAATGGGCGCACGCCCGGTGTCTATTACGCCTCGGAACGCCCGGAATCGGCCGTGGCCGAGGTTGTCTGGTATCGCCTGCGGTTTTACCGCGAATCGCCGGACACGCCGCTTCCTGTGACCGCGGCGGATTACACGGCGATTGCCTGCCGTGTGGCAACAGATCAGGCGATTGATCTGACGGAACCGCCGCTGGCGGCGCGCAGCGGCTGGCGCGATCCCGACGATTATTCCGCCTGTCTGGACCTGGCCGATCAGGCCCGCGATGCAGGGGTGGCGGTTATCCGATACGCCTCGGCCCGGCACCCGGAGGGCTGGCCCAATGTCGCGTTGCTGACCTGCGCTGCATTTGCAGACGCCCGCCCAAGGCTGCGCCGGTCCATCCGTATTCACCTGCGGCGCGATTCGGCGCAGATCTTCGTCGACGCGCCGCGCGCAAGGTACGAGTTTCTGTTGGGAAAGACGCAGTTGCTGCGCAATCCGGCAGATTAATACCGCCAGTACGAAAATGCCCCGCTGAACCAGCGGGGCATTTCCAGTGTCAGTTGCCGTCAGGCTGCGTGGATCAGGCCATCCACCAGCGTTCGGCGATCCGGCCGTTGTCCACTTTGTAGACGTTACCGATGGTGCCAGAGTTGGCGACCTTATTGGTCTTCGCGCCGACAAAGTTGGCGAACATCGGCAGAATGACGCCACCTTCATCATGCAGGATCAGCTGCATTTCATTATAGATCTCGCGCCGCTTTTCAGTATCGAACTCGGCCCGGCCAATCAGCAACAGCTCCTGGAACCGCGGGTGATCCCAGTTGGTGTCATTCCATGGAGCGCTTGATTCATAGGCGGTCGAGAACATCAGATCTTCGGTCGCGCGACCGGACCAATAGCTGACAGCCCACGGCTTCTTGAGCCAGACATTTGACCAATAGCCATCGGCGGCTTCCTGGATAAGGTTGATGGTGATCCCGGCCTCACGCGCCGAAGCCTGCATCAGCTGTGCCGCATCAGTCGCGCCTGTGAAGGCTGCGTTGGAGACTGACAGATCGACGGTCAGCCCTTCCATGCCAGCCTCTTTCAGATGGAACTTCGCCTGATCTGGATCAAACTCGGTCTGCGGCATGTCGGCGTTGAAATAGGTATTCGCCGGGCCGATCGGGCTGTCATTGCCAACCCGTCCATGTCCTTGCAGGATCTTGTCCACCATCTCTTGCCGCTTGATCGAGAACTTGAGCGCTTTGCGCACATTGTTGTCCGAGAAGGGCGCCGTATCGGTGTGCATCGGGAAGGTGAACTGCTGGTTGCCCGTCACCTCGAATACCGACGTCGCAGGATTGGCGTCCAGCAGCGATTCGGTCTTGAAGTCGATGTCATTGATGACGTCGACCTGACCGGTCAGCAGGGCGTTCATCCGTGCGTTGATGTCGTTGACGGCGACATATTCGATCTCGTCGAACCAGCCGGCCTCACCATCTTTGTAGTGGCTGTCGACGCGCTTGCCAACGAAACGCACGCCGGGCTCAAAGCTTTCGACCTTGTAAAGGCCGGTGCCGATGCCATTGGCGATGGCTTCTTCAATCTGGCCCGCCGGATACATCAGCAGGTGATAATCGGCCAGCAGGAACGGCAGGTCTGCGTTGCCGGTTGCCAGGGTAAACTGAACCTGATGATCCGACATCTTCTTCATTTCGGAAATCGCCGAAACGATCGGTTCGGCTGCTGATTTCGATCCTTCCGCGACATGCAGCTGCAACGACGCAATCACGTCATCAGCGCCGAATTCTTTGCCGTTGTGGAACGTCACGCCCTTGCGCAGGTTGAATGTCCAGACCTTGGCGTCTGCGCTGACCTCCCAATCTGTGGCCAGCTCACCCTTAAGCTCTCCATCGGCGGCCACTTCGGTCAGTGAATCAAACACAGCACCCTGTGCCGAGCTGATCATGAAGATATCGGAATGGGTGCGGCTGTCCCAATTGTCCGAGGTGTTGGCCCCGTTCAGGCCCATCCGCAAGCGACCGCCACGTTTGGCCTGTGCGGCCACTGGCAAGCCGGTGGCTGCAAGCACACCCAATGCGGCGCCCGATTTGAGCAATCCGCGTCTGCTGAAATTCGACATTACGTTCTCCCGTTGTCGTTTGAAACGCCGGGTTGGCCCGCGGCGCAGTTGATATGCATTACTAGGTGATTCGGTTACATCTTATCAACTGCGGCGTCACCGATGTTATCAACACCGCGTGCTTCCAGCAGCTTGGTCAGCCATTCGGGGTCCATCTCGGGGACCGACGACAGCAGCAAATCCGTATAGGCATGATGTGGCGGCGTGAACATTTCGGCCTTGGGCCCCTGTTCAACAACGCTGCCGTCTTTCATCACCACAACCTCGTCCGCAATGGCGCGCACGGTGGCCAGATCATGTGTAATGAACATGTAGGATAGGCCCAGTTCATCCTGCAATCGTGCAAGAAGGCGCAAAATCCCCTCGGCCACCAGTTGATCAAGCGCGCTGGTCACCTCATCGCAGATGATGAAACGCGGTTCGGCAGCCAGCGCCCGCGCGATCCCGATCCGCTGCTTCTGACCGCCCGACAATTCCGAGGGCAACCGGTCAATGTATTGCGACGGCTCCAACTCGATCTCATGAAGCAATTCTTCAACCCGCGCGCGTTTCTTCTGGCCTTTCAGACCACCGTAGAACTCCACCGGGCGGCCAATGATCTCACCAATCGATTTGCGGGGATTCAGCGCCGTATCGGCCATCTGATAGATCATCTGAGCCTGGCGCAGCTGATCCTTGGACCGCTTGCGATAGTCGAGCGGCATTTCAACGCCATCAAATTCAATCACGCCCTTCGTCGGCGGCAACAACCCCGTGATGCACCGCGCCGCCGTTGATTTGCCCGAACCACTTTCCCCGACAACAGCCACGGTCCGCCCGGCATGAATATCAAAGCTGACGTCAAACAAAACCGGGATCGGACCATAGGCGGCGCTGACGTTTTTCACCCGCACAATCGGCACCGCATCCGCCGCTGGGGCCGGTTTTTCAGGCCGCTCGAACGACCGAACCGCCCAGAGGGATTTGGTATAATCTTCTTGTGGCGCGCTCAGCATGGTGGCGGTGTCCGCCTCTTCAACCTCATCGCCTTTCAGCAGCACTTTGATCCGGTCAGCCATCTGCGAAACGACGGCCAGATCATGCGTGATGTAGATCGCCGCGGTATCAAACTGTTCGACGATGTCGCGGATCGCGGCCAGAACCTCGATCTGGGTGGTCACGTCCAGCGCTGTTGTGGGTTCGTCAAAGATGATCAGGTCTGGCCGGCAAGACATCGCCATCGCCGTCATCGCCCGCTGCAATTGTCCACCCGACACCTGGTGCGGATAGCGGAACCCGATCTCTTCCGGGTTCGGCAGACGCAACCGGGCATATAGCGCCATCGCGTCTTCTTCGCTGTCCTTCCTGGCCATCAGACCATGTTGAATCGGCGCCTCGGTATGCTGATCGATGATCTTATGCGCCGGGTTGAAACTGGCCGCCGCCGATTGCGCGACATAGGCGATCCGGCTTCCCAGCAAGGCGCGTTTTTCCGCAGCCGATGCCTTCAGCAGGTTGATCCCGTCAAATTCGACCGACCCACCCGAAATACGCACCCCGTCACGGGTAAACCCCATCGCGGCAAGGCCAATCGTTGATTTGCCAGCCCCCGATTCACCGATAAGGCCCAGAACCTCACCCTTGTGCAGATCGAAACCGGCCCCGTTGATGATCGGGTTCCAGGTTTCATCGCTGCGACCTTCGATTTCAAGGTCGCGGATTTTCAGCAGAAGGGGTTTGTCATCGCTCATGTGATCGGCCCCTCATTCTTTCAGGCCAGATGATCTGTGCAGCATCCAGTCGACCACGAAGTTCACCGCCACCGTCAACAATGCAATCGCCCCTGCGGCCAGCAGCGGCGCAGCCGCGACATTCGGGGCAAATTGGGCAAAATTGATGAACTGGGACAGGTCTTTCACCATTGTCCCCCAGTCGGCCAGCGGTGGCTGGATGCCAAGACCCAGGAACGAAAGCGACGCGATGGTCAGGAAGACAAAGCAGAAGCGCAAACCGAATTCGGCCAGCAGCGGCGCGGTGGCGTTTGGCAGGATCTCGCGGAAGATCAGATAGGGCAGGCCTTCACCGCGCAGTTTCGCGGCCTCAATATAATCCATCACCACGATCTGGGTGCCGACCGCGCGGGCCAGACGAAACACCCGGGTGCTGTCGATCACGGCGATGATGATCACCATGAAGAAGGTCAGCGGGATTCCAAGGCGCGGCGCCCAGACACTGGCGATGGTCATCAGCAACAACGCAAAGATCAGTGCCGGGATCGCCATCAGCACGTCCACTGCGCGGCTGAGAACCTGATCCAGCCATCCGCCCAGCGTCGCGGCAAGGAACCCGAACGTACCGCCGAGGAAGAACGCCAGACAGGTCGTTGCAAAAGCAATGCCGACCGTATTCTGCGCCCCATAGATCAGGCGGCTCAGGATATCGCGACCAATCTGATCAGTGCCCAGCGGGAACGCCGGGTCGCCGTTCATCGCTGGATCGCCACCCGGTGTGATGTTCGCGATGGGGAAGACCTCTTCCTGGCCGTGCGGTGCAAGCGGGCCAATGAAATACATGAGGATGAACAGCGCCACTGTCAGCAGCGCAATCATGACGACAACCTGATGCGTGTCATTGGTGCTGGATCGGCGCGACAACTCGACCACCACGACGGCGGCGATACCCAATCCGGCAATAAACACGACCGAGATCGGACCGGCGAAAATCGACAGGATCGCATAGATGATGATGACCAGGATACCGAAGGAGGCGGTCAGGGGCATCTGCCGGAACAACTTGCGACTGGCCGGCGGGCCAACGGTCTGGCCCAGAAGGCGAAACAGATAGGCGGCGACGGCAAAACCGATCAGCCCCTGCACCGCCCAGCGGAAGAAGACGGCGCCGTCCTGAGTGTACAGCCAGACACTCCCAATCAGCGCCGCAGCCGCCAGTACATATCCAAAGGCGACGCCATAAGGCATGTCACGAAAAAACGGTGCGTTGTCCGTGGCCGCCTGCCCTACCGCGCGGAATGCCCAGCCAAGCGCGGCGATGACGACCAGCGCCAGAAGCAGGAATTGCCAGACGCTCATTTCGGATGCCTCAGACGCGGGTTCGACAGGATCGACAGAATATCTGCCGTCAGGTTCAACAGGATATAGGCCGCTGCAAAGATCAGGCAGCAGGCCTGTACGACCGGAATGTCACGGATCTTGACCGCATCCACGAACAACTGGCCGATGCCGGGATAGACAAAGACCACCTCGACAACGACGACGCCGGTAATCAGATACGCCAGGTTCAGCGCCACAACATTGATGATCGGGGCCAGCGCGTTGGGCAGTGCGTGGCGCACGATGACCCGCATCGGACCGATGCCTTTCAGGCGCGCCATCTCGATATAGGGGCTGGCCAGCAGGTTGATGATCGCCGCCCGCGTCATCCGCATCATATGCGCCATGACGATCAGCGTCAGCGTCAGGGCCGGCAACACCGTGCGCTCAAGTCGTTCGGAAAAGCTCATCCCCTCGAAGATATTGGACAGGGACGGCAGGATCGGATTCAGCACCGCCAGGAACAGGATCAGGATATAGGCTAGGAAGAATTCCGGGCTGGAGATCGAGCTGAGCGTGAAGATATTGGTCGCCCGGTCAAACGCCGAATTGCGATAGAGCGCCGCCAGAATGCCAAGGATCAGCGAAATCGGCACCGCAATCGCCGCCGTCACCGTCGCCAGGAACATCGTGTTGGCAAATCGTGGCGCGATCTGCGCGGCGACCGAGTTCATGCCCGATCCCGCTTCCGTCCCGACGAAAGAGGCAAAATTCGCCTGCGCAAAACTATTGCCCAGATCCCCGGTCACAGCCCCACCAAGCCATTGAAAATACCGAGTGACCGGCGACTGGTCGAGGCCCAGGTCCTTGCGGATCGACGCCACAGCTTCGGGCGTGGCACCCTGACCCAGGATCGCCTCGGCAAAGTCACCCGGTAGCATGTTCACAGCCGCAAAAATGACGATCGAGACCACGAATAATGTCAGCAGGCCCAGCGCAAGGCGCTGAAGAATAATCCCTCCGACCGAACTCATGTCAGCAGTCTCCGCATCGCCGAACAGGTTAGCGACACCTCACGGCAAGTAAACCCTGCAGCGCCCTTCCCTAGCGATAAGCTTGGAATCTATTGCACCAGTACATCGGTTGCGCGGACAAGTTCCGCGCTTATGCCGGGTTCCGACAGGGCGTGTCCTGCGCGCGGGACAAGGTGCAGCGCCGACGCTTGCCATACGTTATGCAGACGCTGTGCCGACACCGGCGGGCAAATCATGTCATAGCGTCCCTGAACAATGACACCGGGGATATGGGCGATCTTGTCCATGTTGCGAATGATATGATCATCACCAGGCAGGAAGCCCCGGTTGACGAAATAATGGTTCTCCAGCCGTGCAAACGCGCGGGCGTATTCCGCCGGGCTGTCACCGCCCGGTCCGGTATTGGCCATCGAGGCCAGCGTGTTTTCCCATTTCGCCCACATCCGGGCAAAGCGCACCTCGGTGGCGTGGTCGCCGGAAAACAGCCTTCTGGAATAGGCCGCGATCAGGTCGCCACGCTCGTCTTCCGGAACAAGATCGATGAATTGTTCCCAGAGGTCAGGCCAGAAATTGCCCGCGCCGCCACCGTAGAACCAATCCAACTCACCCTGCGTCATCAGGAACACGCCGCGCAGGATCAGATTGGTGACGCGGTCAGGATGGCTTTGGGCATAGAGCAACGACAGCGTCGCCCCCCAGCTGCCGCCAAACACCGCCCAGCTGTCAATTCCAAGGGTCTGACGGATAAGCTCGATATCCCGGATCAGATGCCAGGTCGTGTTGTTGTCGACGCTAGCGTGCGGACGCGAACGGCCACAGCCGCGCTGATCGAACAGCACCACGCGCCATTTGTCCGGATCGAAATACCGTCGCATCGCAGGGCTGCATCCGCCACCTGGCCCACCATGCAGAACCACCACCGGGCGACCATCGGGATTGCCGCATTGTTCAACATACACCTTGTGATCATCGCCCACGCCCAGCATCTGATGCGCGAAGGGTTCCAGATGCGGATAGAGGTGTTGTGCCGCAGTGTGTGCATGTGTCGACTTGTCCATAACGGCCTATATAACCGATCAGCCGCGGCTCGCACGGGGTCACGCAGAAATTTTTGCCGGAGGGGCCGATGAACAGCACAGTTGATGACGCCGAAATTGCAAAATTTCAGGCGATGGCGGCTGAGTGGTGGGACGCCGAGGGCAAGTTCAAGCCATTACATATGATGAACCCGGTGCGGCTGGACTATATCACCCGCCAGATCGCTGCCGAATTCGACCGTGATCTGACCACGGATCGACCCTTCGCGGGGCTGCGCATTCTCGACATCGGATGCGGCGGTGGTTTGCTGAGCGAGCCAATGGCCCGGCTGGGTGCCGACGTGGTCGGCGCTGACGCCGCCGAGCGCAACATCCCTGTCGCTGAAATCCACGCCAGGCAGTCCGGTCTGACCATCGACTATCGCCACACCACGGCCGAGTCGCTCGCTAGCGCGGGCGAGCAGTTCGACGCGGTGCTGAACATGGAGGTTGTCGAGCATGTCGCCAACCCGCTGGCCTATCTGACGGCCTGTCGAGATCTGCTGAATCCCGGTGGGCTGATGATCTGTTCAACCATCAACCGCAACGCCAAAAGTTTCGGCGTCGCAATCATCGGTGCGGAATGGGTCATGCGCTGGCTGCCCAAGGGCACCCATGACTGGGCGAAATTCATTACACCGGATGAGCTGTATGATCTGCTAAACAACGCCGGGCTGCTGCCCGTGGACAAACGCGGTTTCGTGTTCAATCCGGTTACATGGTCATGGCGGATATCTGATCGAGATCTGTCGGTGAATTATGTCACAACCAGCCTGCGCCCGGTCTGAGGGCGGGGGCCTCGGGATGTAAAATCCCTCGGGTCGTGGCCGCGGGCGATGGCTGGAGGGGTTCGGCGCGTCTTGGAAATCATCCGGGGGATGATTTCAGTGCCGAACGGGCGGAGCCCAGACTCGGGGCCCCTCCAGACCTCCCCGGGATATTTTTAGGTCAATGATGGGCAAGATCAGTCGTTTTTGTCGAGGTCTTCGCGCAGGTCCCGCAGGACAGGCAGGGCGGCGCGCACGCGGTCCATGCCGACGCGATTGGCAACATCGCGGATCAATGGGACAACCGCTGCAATGGCGGCATCCCGGGCGGCGCGGCCTGCCGGGCTGATTGCAACACGTTTTTTGCGCGCGTCGTTCCAATCGGGGCGGATATGCACGAAACCTGCGCGCTCCAGTTTGGTCAACGTATTGGTCATCGCGCCTTTGGTGACATGGAAAGCGCGTGCAAGCTGTGCGGGTGTGCGTTCCTCGCCCGCGTGGGACAGGTGATTCAGGGTCGAAAACTGGCTAAGTTCCATGCCCTTGGGCAGGGCGCGCCCGATCCGGGTTCGGGCCAGTTGCTCGGTCATCAGAATCTCGCTGAACAGGGCAACGGCAAGGGTGTCGTCAGCATCGCTCATGGGGCACCATAGGGTCGGTCGTGGGTCAGGGATGGGATACGCGCGCGCGCCGCTTTGACTGCAGCCAGATCGAGCGTCACAATCGTCATGCCCGGTTCGGTTCCGCCATCTGCCAAAACCTGTCCCCAGGGATCGACAGCCAATGAATGCCCGTAGGTCTGGCGCGGCTTGCCCCTTGTCGCGAAATGGGTCCCGCATTGGGCCGGGGCCAGAACGTAACATCCGGATTCGATGGCGCGGGCGCGCAGCAAAACCTCCCAATGGGCGGCGCCGGTGACCGGGGAAAATGCCGACGGGCAGCAAAGGATATCTGCGCCGGCCTTGGCCAGATCACGGAACTGACCCGGAAAACGCATGTCATAGCAGATTGTCATCCCGAGTTTGCCCCAGGGGGTATCGGCCAGCACCGCGTCATCGCCCGGCGCATAACCATCGGATTCGCGAAATGTCTCACTCGGGGTGACGGCGACATCGAACATATGGATCTTGTCATAGCGCGCCCTGATCCCGCCGTCGCCTGCAATCAGGAACGACCGATTGACGAACCGTCCATCGGCCCCACCCTTCAGCGCCAATGATCCAAGAAGCAGCCAGACCCGGCGGTCCCGGGCGAATGCACGGCAGGCGGCGAGTGTCATGTCGTCAGCCTCGGCCTGAAGCACGTCACGCTGATGCGCCCGGCTGAGTGACACGCAGTTCGTCACTTCGGGCGTGGCGATCAGTTCCGCCCCAGCCTCTGCAGCCTGTTCCAGCAGGCCAAGCGTTTCGGACAGATTGCGCACCGGATCGTCGCTGGAATTCAGCTGAACCAGTGCAACCCGCATCAGGCGGCCAGCAGCGGGTCCAGTTTCCCGGACCGGTCCAGCGCGTTGATATCGTCAAATCCACCGACATGTCTGCCGTCGATGAAGATCTGCGGCACGGTCCTGCGACCACTGGCGCGCTGCATCATCTCGGCCCGCTTGTCGGGCGCGGCAGAGACATCTGTTTCGGCAAAACTCTGACCCTTGGCCTGCAACAGGCGCTTGGCGGCGTGGCAATAACCGCAGAAGGGAGTCGTATAAATCTCGATCATAGCCATTTTGGTGGGGTCCGGATTTGTTCGCGTCACGCCTATCTAGGCGTCCTTGACCACCCGCGCCAGTGTCAGAACAGACACGGATGCGGCATTGGCGGCGCGGCAAGCCTCGGTCGCGGCCGCAAGGGTCGCACCCGAGGTCATGACGTCGTCAATCAGAACCACCTTTTTCCCGGCAAGTTGCGCGCCGCGCCTGGGGTGCGGGCGGATGGCATCCTGCATATTCGCGAACCGCGCCGGAACGCTCATCCCGTCCTGCACCTTGGTTTGACGGGTCCGGATCAGCGCATCGGGCAGATATGTCGCCCCGCACGCGTGGGACAGAGTCTGTGCCAGCAGGGCTGCCTGATTGTAACGCCGCTTCAACAACCGCAGCCAGTGGACCGGGATTGGCACGATGACCGCATCCGGCGACAGGATATCTGCGGCCGCGCGCCGCATCCAACGCGCACCGGCGCGGGCAAGTTCGGTCCGGTCACCGTGTTTCAGCGCCAGAACCAGTTTGCGACCGGTATCGGCATAGATCAGCGCCGTTCGCCCGGTGTCCCAAGGCCTGGCCATGTTGATGCAATCGTCACACAGAACCTCTGCGGTGTCTTCGCCGGGCAGCGGCGCACCGCAGGCATCGCAGACCAGGCCGGAAACAAACCGCGTTGTGGCCCAGCACGCGCCGCACAGAGCATCCCGATCTGCAACCATCGTGGCACAGGCGATGCATTGATGCGGGTACAGCAGGGTCAACGCGGCTTGCATTTCGGTGTCACCTCGGACATCTCGGCGTTCATGACAACGCCCCGCCCAACCTTGACCGATCGGGTCGCGCTTGACCACCACCGTCGTCGGGCCCGCGATGAGGCGTTGTTTCTGCATCGGGCCGCGCGCGCCGATATCGAAGATCGTCTGGCCGAGATTGCGCGCCGGTTTGATGACGTTGCTATCATTTCCCCATTTGCGCACATCTGGGACGGTTTCGGCGCCAGAATCGTGGATGAGGCAGAGGTCCTGGATCTTGAGCCCGGCCAGCACGATCTGGTCATCCATGCGCTTTGCTTGCATTGGGCAGACGATCCGGTTGGCCAACTGGTGCAATGCCGCCGCGCGCTGCGGCCTGACGGTCTTTTTATCGGCGCACTGCTGGGCGGGCAAACGCTGAACGAATTGCGCAGCGCCTTGGCTGAAGCCGAGGTGGCCGCCACAGGCGGGTTGTCGCCGCGGGTTCTGCCGATGGGCGAAATCCGTGATCTGGGCGCGCTGCTGGGGCGCGCGGGCTTTGCGTTGCCGGTTGCAGATGCATCGACCACGACCGTCAGCTATACGGATGCCACGGCCCTGATGCATGATCTGCGCGCCATGGGCGAGGCGAACGCCCTCGCCGACAGAAACAGATCAACACCGCCGCGCGATATGTTTTCGCGCCTGAACCGAGACTATTTCGCGAATTTTGCCCAGGCGGATTGGCGCATTCCAGCGACGTTTGAAGCCATCACTCTGACCGGATGGGCGCCTTCTGCCGACCAACCCCAACCGCTGCGTCCCGGAAGTGCGCAAACGCGCCTGGCGCAGGCCTTGGGAACCGAAGAATTCGGCCCCGGGCATTGACCAGACCGCAACGCCCGTTAGATGGCGCAGCAGACGCGCAAGGAGGGCCCGATGGCCAACAGACCTGACCACGCCCCAGCCGATCACCCGGCAATTGCACCCGAAAAGATCGGTGTGCTGATCGCCAACCTCGGGACACCAGACGGTACGGATTACTGGTCGATGCGCCGCTATCTGAACGAGTTCCTGTCGGACAAGCGCGTCATCGACTATCCGGCGTGGAAATGGCAGCCGATCCTGCAGACGGTGATCCTGGGCAAGCGGCCATTTACCTCGGGCGCGGCCTATCGGTCGATCTGGAATACTGAAGCGGATGAAAGCCCGCTGATGACAATCACCAAGGCGCAGACAAGCGCATTGCGTGACCGGCTGATGGCGGACTTTGGCGACGGCGTTCAGGTGGAATTCTGCATGCGCTATGGCAACCCGTCCACGCCTTCGGTCGTGCGCCGAATGGTTGAGGAAGGTTGCCGCAAGATCCTGTTCTTCCCGCTCTACCCACATTACGCCGGGGCCACCACGGCCACTGCAAACGATCAGTTCTTTCGTGCCCTGATGGCCGAAACCTGGCAACCACCGGCGCGCACGGTGCCTGCGTATTTTGAGCATCCCGCCTATATTGATGCGCTTGCGCAATCCGTGGAAACCGCCTGGTCCGCGGCGGCCACCAAGCCAGACGTGTTGGTGGCGTCCTATCACGGGATGCCGCAACGCTATCTGACGCAGGGCGATCCGTATCATTGCCAGTGCCAGAAAACGACTCGCCTGCTGCGGGAACGGCTGGGCTGGAATGCGGTTCAGATCATCACGACCTTCCAGTCCAAATTCGGCCCAGAGGAATGGCTGCAACCCTACACCGTTGAAGAGGTTGCGCGCCTGGCGAAGGCCGGAAAGACCAACATCGCCGTGATCGCCCCGGCGTTTTCAGCCGATTGCATCGAGACGCTGGAAGAGATTAACGAGGAGATCCGCGAAAGTTTCGAACACGCCGGCGGGAAGGATTTCACCTATATTCCCTGCCTCAACGACACCCCCGCCCATATCGACGCGCTGGCGCAGATCGTGGCGGAAAACTTGGGCGGCTGGATCGAAAAAGGGCGGTAGGTTACCCCACCGCCCCGTCAAAATCGGCTCTGTCTCGCCTCAGATCAACAAAACCTGCGTCTTCACTTTGGTCAGCTGATACAGCTCGGCGATGTGTTCGTTGTATAGGCCGATGCAGCCGTTTGACGACCGCCGCCCAATCTTGCGTGTGTCCTGCGTGCCGTGGATGCGATAGAACTTCCAGCTGAGGTACAGCGCGTGCGTTCCCAGCGGATTATCCGGCCCGGCAGGCACGAAATCGGGCCACTCAGGGTTGCGGATTTTCATGGCCGGTGTCGGGGACCATGTTGGGCCATCAACCTTGCGGGTGATCTCGGTCCGGCCACGGCGTGTCAGGTCGTCCGTCATCGGCACGGATGTCGGATACAGGCGGTATTCTTCCCGCTCGTTCCAGAAGTGCAGCGCACGGCTGTTGATGTCGACCAGGATCGCCCCATTGGCGAGGTTTTCGAAATAGGGCCGCCAGTCCAGCATCCGAAAGCTGGAGGCGTTTCGTTTCACCCGGCCAGAAATCTGATTGCGAAATTCAGTCGTCGGGCCCTGCGTCGTCTGGGCCAGCGCCGGTGCACCGATCAGGCCGCTGGCGGCGGCCCCGGCAAGGAACATGCGGCGCGATTGGGTCGCGTTCTTCGCTTGGGTCATATCTGTCACTCCGTCCTCAACAGGTGTTTTGCGACTGCTCATAATGTGGTTATTCATGTCGGGCAAATCAAACCCCCGTCAGAACGCCACAGATATGCTGAAATCCGCCGGTAGGGTTTGTCGGGGCTGGATTTACCCTGTAAGCACGGCGCCGAGGCGAAAATAACAGGATTCAGCGAATGAACCGCGCGACCCTTACCTTGTTTGCAGGCATATTAGCCTTGGCCGCCTGCGCCATTCCAGTTGAACGCGTCGGAACCGGCACGCCGGGAACGACGCAAGTGTACCGGATCGACCAGATGGATCCGGCTGCGGTGCAGTTCCGGATGGTGGATTCGATGAACGCCCTGCGCCGCCGTCAGGCGGCCCCGCCGGTTAAGTTGAACGCACAGTTGAATGCCGCCGCCGAAACCCACTCGCGCGACATGCTGCGCCAGAACCGGCCCTGGCACTTCGGCTCGGACGGGTCATCGCCGCTGGAGCGGATCAAACGTGCCGGATACACCGGCGCGCTTCTGGGCGAGAATATCTCGGAAAGTTTCGAGACCGAGTTGCAGACCCTGAACGCCTGGATGGAAGCGGCCGAAACCCGTGATGTCATCCTGGATCGTGCCGCGCGCGATGTCGGCTTTGCCTGGGCGCAGGACACCAATGGCAAGATCTGGTGGACGCTGATCACCGGCACCACCGCCGCGCCGCGACAGGTTGTGGCGCAAGTGGCCACAGTGACGACCGTGCCGGAGACCCAGACCGGTGACGGCATTCCCGAAGGTGGATTTTCTGCCGAACAATTCCTGAATCAGTAACCCCTAGGGGTTGATCGTCACCGGAACGCCGTTGCGCGGAACCATTTTCCAGATCTCTTCGATCTCGTGATTTTCGACACTGATACAGCCCGCCGTCCAGTCCGGTCCGATCGGACTGGTCTTTCGGCGTGCGCCGTGGATGAAGATGTCTCCGCCAGGGCTGACGCCAAGGGCGCGCGCCTCTGCGCGATCCCGCGCATTGGGATAATTGATGCCCAGTGACAGGTGGAAGATGCTGCGGTTGTTGCGCCGGTTGATGAAGTATTCGCCCTCGGGCGTGCGGCCATCACCCTGGCGCACCTTGTCACCCGATGGATTGAAACCAAGCTCCACATCATAGGATTTCAGCGTGCGGCGGTCATGCATCAGGTACATTTTCCGCGCGCCCTTATCGACGACGATGCGTGTCACTTCGGGTCCGGTATAGACCGGGCCGGTAACCTCGACCTCGGGCACCGTGCAGCCGAACAGCAATACCGCCGCACCAATCAGAGTGAGAATTGTTTTTACCATTCGCCTGTCAATCCTGCCACGCCCTCCCCCAGGGGGCGATTCGTTCATAACCGATCGTAGGCGTTGCGGGAATCCGTTTTCATCACGGATCTGTCACGCCTGCGCGAGGGGCGGCGGCGCGCACGGCTCAATCCCGCCGCAACGCCGCGACCAGCTCGACATGGGTCGACCAGCGGAACTGATCAACCACGTCGATCCAATCAATGCGATACCCGCCTTCTGCCAGAATTGCGGTATCACGCGCAAAACTGGCCGGATCGCAACTGACCATCGCCAGGCGTTTGGGACCATGACCGGCCAGCACCTGTGACTGCGCCTGCGCACCCGCACGCGGCGGATCGATGACCACGCCGTCAAATCGGGCAAGCTCATCCGCCAACAGCGGGCGGCGGAACAGATCGCGCACCTCGGTCGAAACCGGTTTTACACCTGTCGCGCTGCGCCACCCTGCGGAGAGGGCCTCCAGCATCGCGACGTCACCCTCAACCGCGTGAACAGACGCTGTCGCAGCCAGCGGCAGAGAGAATGTGCCGCAACCCGCGAACAGATCGGCGACATGTTGCGCACCGGCCAGCGCTTCACCGACACCGGCAACCAGCGCCGCCTCACCCATTTCAGTTGCCTGAAGGAAGGCGCCGGGTGGCGGAGCAACCACTACTGGCCCGAACGACTGACGGGGTGGCCGATCCTGAAACACCAGGTCATCCCCCCAGGACAGCCGCGCAATTCCGGCGCTGTCAGTCAGGGATGTCAAAACTGAAATCAGGCTCTGATCCAGCGGTTTTCCACCTGAAACAGCAATATCCAACCCTTCGGTCGACTGCGTCACGGCCAGTGTCAGCGGTCCCTTTCTGCTGGCCGTGGCGACCACCAGATCCCGCAATAGCGGCAAGGACGCCATGATCTGCGGATGCAGAATGTGACAATCCAGAACATCAACCAGAACATCCGAAGCGCGCCCGTGAAACCCCACAATCGCCCCGGTCTTGGTGCGCCGCCCCGTGAATACGGCCCGACGTCGTGACCGCGCGGGCGAGGTTTTGACATCACGGATCGGGGCCTCCAACCCCTGCGCCGAAAGCGCGCGACGCACCTGTTCTGCCTTCCAGCCCGCCACGAATTTGTCGCTGGCGTGCTGAACGGCACAACCGCCGCAGGATTTGTAATGTCGGCACGGCGACGCCACCCGATCTGACGAGGGCGACAGAATCTTCGGTTGCCCGATCCTGTCGCCGGTCAGCACGCCGGTCACGACTTCGCCCGGCAGGGTTCGCGCCGCATAGATCGCGCGACCCTCAAGCGTTCCGATCCCGTCGCCCTGACGGCCCAGGCGGTCGATAGAGATTTCCAGCTCAGACATGGGTCAGGAACTCCGCTACTTTGGCCCGATTGTGCAGATGGTGACAGGTCAGATGCGGCGGCGTATCGGTCAAGATCGCCATATGGCGCCGCCGCTGCTTTTTGCTGGTCCGGACGATGAACCAGTAAAACGCAAGGTTCAGCTGTTCAGGGCAGTTTTCCGGCAGATCAGGCCGCGACTGGCCCCGATACTGCGCCCAGCGCTTCAAAACCCGCCACAATCGCAATGCCAGCGGTAGGTCGAGCCAGATCAGTGTATCGGCCCGGGCAATCCGCTGAGGATAGGTTGCGGAATGGCCGCCTTCGAAGATCCAGAGATCCCTAGCGTGAACCTCCTCGGTCATGTGCGATTTCGTGTCATGGGGTCGTTCCACCCATCCCGGCAGCCAATGGATCAAATCCATGTGAAACACCGGCAGGCCGGTTCGTGCACCCAGCGCCCGGGCAAAGGTCGATTTGCCCGACCCCGGCCCGCCAACCACCATGACCCGTTTCATTCGGCTGCTTCGGTACGGATGAAGCCGCCCGATTGGCGCGCCCAGAACCGGGCATAAAGCCCGTTCCGGGCCAGCAGGTCACTATGTGTGCCTTCTTCGACAATGCGACCCTGATCCAGCACAATCAGGCGATCCATATGTGACAGGGTCGACAGGCGGTGTGCGATGGCCAGCACCGTTTTGCCATCCATCACACGTTCAAGCGCTGTCTGGATCGCCGCCTCAACCTCACTGTCCAGCGCGCTGGTCGCTTCGTCCAGAACCAGCACCGGCGCGTCCTTCAGGATGGCGCGCGCCAGCGCGATCCGCTGACGCTGACCGCCGGACAGTTTCACGCCCCGCTCCCCCAGATGCGCGTCATACCCGCGGCGCCCGGCGAAATCCTTCAGATCCAGGATAAACTCATGCGCTTCGGCCCGTTTTGCGGCGTTGATCATATCCACCTCGGACGCATCGGGGCGCCCGTAGAGGATATTCTCCCGCGCCGAGCGGTTGAACATCGCCGTATCCTGCGTGACCATCGCGATCTGTCGGCGCAGGCTTTCCTGCGTCACTCCGCGAATGTCCCGCCCACCGACGCGGATTTCCCCGTCTTCGGGATCATATAGCCGCAGCAATAACGCCACGAGGGTCGATTTCCCCGCCCCTGACGCCCCGACAATGCCCAGTTTCTCACCCTCTCGGATTGTCAGATCAAGGCTGTCGACACCGCCGATTGAACGCCCATAGGCAAAGGAAACGCCTTCAAATGTGACACCCCCGGCATGTTCCAGCGTGCCGGCATCCGGCGCATCGACCAGCGTGTGCGGTGGGGTCAGGGTGTTGATGCCATCCTCGATCTCTCCGATGTTGGAATAGATCCCCATCAGCGTGAAGCTGACCCAGCCGGTCATCTGCGAGATGCGGATCGCGATGGTCCCTGCTGCTGCAATATCGCCCGCACTGGCGGCACCACGGCTCCATAGGTACAGCGTTGCGCCGACCAGAAGCACCGGCAACGTCCCGGCCAGTGTCATCAGGGTGACCCGAAAAACGGCCGCAAGCACACCGAAATCCAATGCCCGTTCGCGGAACGTGCTGATCGCCCCGATGGCCGCACGATCTTCGTGTTCGGCATGGGCGAACAGTTTAACGGTGTTGACGTTGGTGATCGTGTCGACGATCTGGCCGGTGACCATCGCCCGCGCGGCAGCCCGGTTCTTGGACCGGCTGCGCACCATCGGCATGAACAACCGGATCAACAGAAAATAAGCGACCAGCCAGGCGGCCAGAGCGATGGCAACGCTGCCGTTGATTGTGGTCAACAGGAACACCGCGCCGATCAGGGTCGCCAGCGCGAAGAACACCACGTTGATAACTTCGGTCGCTACATCCGTAATCGCGCGCGCCGTCTGCATCTGTTTTTGCGCGATGCGTCCGGCGAAATCATCATCAAAGAAGGTCACCGCCTGCCCAAGGGTCCAGCGGTGCAGACGCGTCAGAACCAGCGGATTGATGTTCGGTCCCACGATGATCGCATTGCTGCCCGCAGATAAACCGAAGGTAACCGGGCGCACGACCAGAAAGAATGCGGCAACCAGCAGAAGCAGGGTCATATTTTCAGCCCAGAACACCTCCAACTCGCTGCCTAGCGCGGCGTCGATAACCCGCCCCAGCATGAGGGCCGAGACGACCTCCATCGCGCCAGCAATGGCCGAGAATATTCCCGCCATCCACAGCCATTTCCATGATCCTGCCAGTGCCCAGCGCATAAAGGGCATCAGCGCGCGCGGCGGCGGGCCGCTGGCGTGTTGGAACGCGTCGATCAGGGCTGCGAAACGCCTCATTCCGCGGCCTCTTCGACACCGATGAAGCCGCCTGACTGGCGATCCCAGAACCGCGAATACAGCCCTTTCTGGGCCAAAAGCTGGGAATGAGAGCCGTTTTCCACGATCCGCCCGTCGTCAATAACCACGATCCGATCCAACCGCGCGATGGTGGACAGTCGGTGCGCGATGGCGATCACCGTCTTACCTTCCATCATACCGTACAGCGTGTCCTGAATTGCCGCCTCAACTTCGCTATCCAATGCGCTTGTCGCTTCGTCCAGCACCAGGAGTGGCGCGTCCTTCAGGATAACCCGGGCAAGCGCGATGCGCTGGCGCTGACCACCCGAAAGTTTCACGCCGCGCTCCCCGACGCGGGCGTCAAAACCGGTGTTGCCTTCGGGATCAGACAGATCGGCAATAAATTCCAACGCCTCTGCCCGGCGGGCAGCAGCGATCATCTGGGCGTCGCTGGCCTCGGCGTTGCCATATAGGATATTTGCCCTGACCGAGCGATGAAGCAGGCTGCTTTCCTGCTGCACCATTCCGATTGACCGGCGCAGGCTGTCCTGCGTCACCGCGCGGATGTCCTGCCCATCGATCCGGATCACCCCGCCCTCTGCGTCGTAGAACCGCAACAACAGTTTCACCAGGGTAGACTTCCCTGCGCCCGAGCGTCCGACGATCCCGACCTTCTCACCCGGAGCGATATTCAGATCAATACGCTCAAGCCCGCCAGACTGGCGGCCATAGTGATGCGTCAGGGCCTGTATTTCGATCCGCCCGTCCGTCACGCGCAACGGCTGCGCATCCGGCGCATCGACCAGCGTGATTGGCTGGGCAATCGTCTCCATCCCTTCGGAAACGACGCCAAGTTCCCGAAAGAAACTGGTCAGCGCCCACATGATCCAACCGGTCATCGCGCTGAGGCGTAGCACAAGGGCCGTTGCAGCTGCGATCACCCCGGCGGTCGCAGACCCGCCCAGCATCAGGTAGATGGCCCAACCGACGACGCCGACGATCAACACGCCGTTCAGCGTCACCAGCGTGACATCCATGACCGTGAAGATCCGCATCTCGCGCGCGAATGTCTGGCGCGTATTCTCGATCACGCTTTTGGCGCCCTGAAGCTCCTCGGCCGATTGGGCGAACAGTTTCACCGAATGAATGTTGGTATAGGCATCCACAATATTGCCGGTGACAGCGCTGCGCGCGTCCGACGCCGCCTTGGAGGCTGGTCCGACCCGGCGCACCGTCCAGCGGATCAGCAGCGCATAAAGCCCCAGCCAGATCAGCAGCGGGATCGTCAGGCGAATGTCCGCATCAGCCAACAAGACGAAGGCCCCGACCGCATAGGCCAGCGAAAAGGTGATCGCGTCGAAAATCTGAAACACAGCCTCGCCCGCCGCGGGCGGGGTTTGCGTCACGCGGTTGGCGATGCGTCCGGCGAAATCATCCTCAAACCAGCCGACAGACTGTCGCAACACATGGCCGTGCGCGCGCCAACGGATCAGCGTGCCGAAGTTCGGCAGGATCGTATTGTTCAGCAGTGCAACATCGAGGCCTTGGACGATCGGGCGCACCAACAGGATGAACAGCGCAACCAGGATCAGTTCAACTTTGTTGTCCTGCCAGACGGTGGCAGGTTCACCACCCGACAGCAGGTCGATCACCCGCCCCAGATACCACAGCAATCCCACCTCGATCGTCGCCGTAATCACCGACATCATCGCAGAGATGGCGAAGATTTTCTTGAAGGGCTGGGCATAGTTCCACAGGAACGGCCAAAGCCGATTGGGCGGACGATCCGTCGCCTCGTGGTCGACATAGGGGTCGACGAGGGATTCGAAGAAGCGGAACAACGATGAAACCTGATGTATGGATGCGTCGTATAACGCAGGAATTCTCAGATGAAAACGAGGGCTGCTGACAAGGCCAGAAAAGCGGCAAGGATTCGAACAAAATTCGCCCATGCCGTGGCTGACGACAAAAGCTTTCCCAGGACATTCCCGGCGGCGGTCCAAAAGGTGCAGACGCAGATGTTGATGCCCATGAACACCAACGCCAGACGCAGCGCCTCTGCGGTGAGTGTGCCACCCCCCGGATATCCCGCAGCCGCCGCCAATGCGACGGCCCAAACCTTGGGGTTGGCGGCCTGAAAGATCACCGCCTCAGCAAAGGTGAATGGGCGGCCAGCGTCTTCTGCCTGTGGTCTTGCAGCGGTTTGCAGCAACCGCCAGGCCAGCCAGAGGATCCAAACCGCGGCGGCACATTTCAGAGCGAATTCAAGCGTCGGCCGCGCCGCCAGTGCCGCAGCTATGCCCAGCGCGGTAAGTGCGGCAACCGCCCCGACACCCAGTGAGATTCCGGCCAGATGCGGGATCGTATGGCGAAAGCCAAAGCGCGCGCCTGACGCCGTCAAAAGGACGATATTTGGTCCCGGCGAAAACAACCCCACGAAAACGAAGGCGATCAGCGCGCCCATCTCAGCCCAGAAACAACAGGATGACCGTCAGCACGATCAACCCGGCCATCGCCCGGTTGAACCGGGTCAGCCGCCCCGGCGCCTCGGCCCAACGCATCAGCGTCTGTCCCGCCAAAGCCCAGGCCGACGCACTGGTCAGCCCCGCCACGAAGAAAACGCCCGCAATGACCAGCGCACTGCGAAACGGATCGGCAGGCAGAATGAACTGGCTGGAGATCGCAATACCCATCGCCCAGCCCTTTGGGTTGATCCACTGAAACGCAGCCGATTCGAAGAACGTGAATGGACGGGATTTACCCTGTTTCGACCCTATGCTGCCGGTATTCGCCAGTTTCCAGGCCATCCACAGCAGGATCAGCGCCCCGCCCCAGCGCAGCGTTTCGCGCAGCATGGTGCTTTGCTGAAAAAGCTCACCCAGAAACACTCCGACCAGAAACATCATCAGTGGAAAGCCCAGGGCAATTCCCAGAACATGGGGGAGCGTCCGCATATACCCAAAGGTCGCACCCGAACTTGCCACCAGCGCGTTGTTTGGCCCCGGAGTCCACGCCCCGGCGAACGCCAGGGCGACCAGCCCAAGAAAAATATCGAGTGTCATGCGGTATGTCCGATGTTCGTGATCGGCGCGACCCTGCGCGCCGGGGCAATCCGGGTCAACCCAGCAGCGCCGCCTTGTCCAGCGCGAAACCCGAAGCGATCCAACGCGCCTCAACCTCGGCCAGCTTTGCGCCCAGCGCCGGGCCCGAAAACGCAGGCATCAGGTCTTTCGCTGTCACCGGACATGTCGCGGTGGCCCCGGCAGCGATTTGTGCTTCATGATCGGGCGCGATGTCGCCACCCAGTAGCGCCGCGCGCAGCAATGCAACGTCCCGCGCCGTACCTGCGCCATGCCGCCAGGCGGTTTCGGCCAATCCGGCGCTGTCCGCGATCAGCGTGCGCAGCAAGTCCAGCCGCTTCGCCTCGGCCCGTGACAGGCGAAGGGCGGTCACAGGCTCTGCCCCGCCCAATGCCGCAAGACGCCGCAACGGGTCTGGGTCTGCGCCGACTGCACCCTCATGATGCACCAATACCGCAAGGGGGGTGCCGTCTGCCCCCGGCAACACACGCATCAGAACGCCAGACATCTGCATGGACGCAACTGCCGGTGCCGGATCAGCCGCGCCCAGCAGTTTCTTCATCTCGGCCCCGATACGTTCGCGCGACACAGCCTCCAGCCCCTCGGCCCCTGCCGCGCAGGCGGCAAGTCCGTCCGCGTCGATCCCGTTTGCCGGATCACCATAGAGCGCCGTAAACCGGAAAAACCGCAGGATACGCAGATAATCTTCGTGCACCCGCGCATCGGCGTCGCCGACAAACCGCACCCTGCGCGCCCGAAGGTCGGGCAACCCATGGACGGGATCAAGCACTGCACCGGCGCGATCCGCATAAAGGGCGTTCATCGTGAAGTCCCGTCGTTTCGCGTCCTCTTCCAGGGACGCGCCGAACGCGACGGTGGCGTGCCGCCCATGAGTGTCCACATCGCTGCGGAATGTCGTCACCTCATAGGGGGTGCCCGCAGATACCAAGGTCACCGTGCCGTGGTCGATCCCGGTGGGAATGGCTTTCAGACCGGCAACATCGGCCAGCGCGGTGATCTGATCGGGCATGGCATCCGTTGCCAGATCAATGTCGCGCACCGGGACGCCCAGAAGGTCGTCACGCACACAGCCGCCCACAGCCCAGATTTGGTGTCCGCCGCTTTCAATCGCCTCGAAGACCGCTTGTGTCGCAGGCCGGGTCAACCAGTTGCCACGCAGCTTCATGTCGCGACCCTGTCGGCCAGCGCCCGCAGGATCCGCGCCGTTGCGCCCCATATGTAATAGGGACCATAGGGCACTGCATAATAATATCGCCGCTGGCCGCGCCAGCGCCGGGATTCGACCCTGAAACTGCGCGGATCGGTCAAATGAGACAGGGGTGCACGAAACACCTCGGCCACTTCACCGGCTTCGGGAACCGCCTGAAACCCCGTGTCGACCCAGCCCAGAACCGGTGTCACGGTAAAGCTGGTCACGGTTTCATGGGTTGGCATCACGCCCAGAACCTCGACCGCGTCCGGGCGCAGGCCGATCTCCTCCTCGGCCTCGCGTAATGCGGCGTCTTGCGCGGTCTCGCCCGGTTCCATTTTGCCGCCGGGAAATGCGATCTGACCCGGGTGATGTTTCAGCGCCGACGACCGAACCGTCAGAATAACCTCTGCCTCGGGCGTAAGCCCGACCAGCACCGCCGCCCCGCGCAGCTTGCGTTCCGGCGGCAGGATGACATCGCTGTTCAGATCATAATCCGACGATGGCGGCCCCGCGGCCGCCAAAGCCTTGCGCAGTCGTTCAGGCGTCACCAGTGGCCCCGGTCGCCTCGAACCCTAGGGTTGAGGGGTCGAATTCATAATGCGCCCCGCAAAACTGGCAATCGGCGGTCACAATACCCGCGTCAGTCGTCATATGGGCGATGTCCTTTGCCGAATAGATCGACAGGCTCTGGCGTACCTTATCGTCAGAACAGGTGCACCCAAAACTGACCGGCTGGCTGTCATAGACGCGCGGCGCTTCTTCATGAAACAGCCGCACCAACAGGTCGGTCGGCTGGACCTTTGGCCCGATCAGCTCGATCTCCTCAACCGTATCCAGCAGTGTGTTCGCCCGGTTCCAGGCATCTGCATCGTCGTCATGCAGCACGTCACCGGCAGCCAACAAACCCCCTTCGCCCGAACCACCGCCTTGCATCAATGGTGAGGCTTTGGGCATATGCTGCAACATGATGCCGCCGCCGCGCCAATGTTCCGTCTGACCTGGCAGCCGCGACCGCCCCATCGACAGGGAAAACCGCGTCGGCAATTGCTCGGACTGCGCAAAGTAAGTCTCGGCACAGGCCGCAAGCGTCCCGCCAGCAATCGGCGTGATCCCCTGATAGGGGGTCGTCCCGTCGCCCTGATCAATCAGCACGGCGAAATAACCCTTGCCGATCTGACCGAACGCAGGTGCATCCGAATCCAACCGTTCGCCGTCATAGCTGGCATAACCACGCATCCGCGCCGGACCGCCGGGTTCCGCCGGGGCCAGAAAATCGGTCGCAATTAGCCGTGCCGGGCCGTCACCGCGAATTTGCAGCGACAGCTTCCAGCGCAGGTCAATCGTCTGCCCGATCATCGCGGTCAGCATGACAGCCTCGGCCACCAGCGCCTCGATCGGGGCCGGATAGTCGTGCTGTTCCAACACCTGGTTCAACACGCCGTCCAAACGCGCCACGCGGCCCCGGATGTCGGACCGGTCGAGTTGAAATGGCAGGACGGTGTCGTCCCAGGCAATCTGCGCGCCCAGTGGGATATCGCGGGTCATTTGGGGGGTGTGCCTTTCATTGGTAGGCTGACTATATAGGCGGCAGGCATCGGCGTCCAAGGGGTCTGACACATGCTGAAACGAGTGGGTGAGCCGCCCCGCGCCGACGTGCGCTATCGCCTGCGCCCCGGCGTCTATGCGTTGCTGCCGCTGGCGGGTGAGCTGCTTTTGACCCATCAGCAGGAACCCGATCACGATTTCCAGCTGCCCGGCGGCGGGATCGACCCCGGCGAGCACCCGATTGCCGCGCTCCACCGTGAGGTGTTTGAGGAAACCGGCTGGCGCATCGGCGCCCCGCGCCGCTTTGGCGCGTTCCGCCGCTTCACATGGATGCCGGAATATGACTTCTGGGCCGAAAAGATCTGCACCGTCTACATCGCCAGCCCGGCGCGACCGCACGGGCCCCCATCCGAAGAAGGCCACACACCGCTGTTCCTGCCACCGGACGACGCAATCGAGGTTCTGGCGAACCCCGGCGATCGCATGATGGTGCGCGACTGGTTAACGCGCCGCTGACGCCCTTGCCCATGCGCTGAAAACCCAATACGAGGCAGCGGCTTATTCAAACATCGGAGCGCGCCCCATGTCTGCCCCCAAGAAAGTCGTCCTGGCCTATTCCGGCGGGCTGGATACCTCGATCATCCTGAAATGGCTGAAGACCGAGTATGGGTGCGAGGTTGTGACCTTCACCGCCGATCTGGGGCAGGGCGAAGAATTGGAACCGGCCCGCAAAAAGGCCGAGATGATGGGCGCGGCGGCGATCTATGTCGAAGATCTGCGTGAGGAATTCGTCCGTGATTTCGTCTTTCCGATGTTCCGCGCCAATGCGGTTTATGAGGGGTTGTATCTGCTGGGCACCTCGATCGCGCGGCCGCTGATCTCCAAACGCCTGGTCGAGATTGCTGCGGCCGAAGGCGCCGACGCCATTGCCCATGGGGCCACTGGCAAGGGCAACGATCAGGTTCGGTTCGAACTGGCCGCTTATGCGCTGAACCCGGAAATTCAGGTGATTGCACCCTGGCGCGAATGGGATCTGTCCAGCCGCACCAAGCTTATCGAATTTGCCGAGGCGCATCAGATTCCGATCGCCAAGGACAAACGCGGCGAAGCGCCGTTCTCGGTCGATGCGAACCTGTTGCACACATCCTCAGAAGGCAAGGCGCTGGAAGACCCGGCAGTGGACGCGCCGGAACATGTGTATCAGCGCACCGTTTCACCCGAAGACGCCCCGGACACCCCTGAGGTGATCGAGGTTGGATTTGAAAAGGGCGACGCGGTTTCGATCAACGGCGAGGCGCTGTCCCCCGCCACTCTGCTGACCCGCCTGAATGAGATTGGCGGGCGCAACGGCGTCGGACGGCTCGACCTGGTCGAGGGCCGCTTTGTCGGCATGAAATCACGCGGCATCTATGAAACCCCCGGCGGCACCGTCCTGTTGGAGGCGCATCGCGGGATTGAGCAAATCACACTCGATCGTGGTGCGGCGCATCTGAAGGACGAACTGATGCCGCGCTATGCCGAGCTGATCTACAACGGCTTCTGGTTCAGCCCCGAGCGTGAGATGTTGCAGGCCGCCATTGATGCCAGTCAGGAACACGTCACCGGAACCGTCCGCCTGAAGCTTTATAAAGGGTCGGTGCGCACGATAGGCCGTTGGTCAGATCACTCGCTGTATTCCGAGGCGCATGTGACATTCGAAGATGACGCCGGTGCTTACGATCAGAAAGACGCCGCCGGGTTCATCAAGCTGAACGCGCTGCGCCTGAAACTGATCGCAACGCGGAACCGGCGGGTCGGCAAATAAAACCCCGGCACGCTTTCGCGCGCCGGGGCCGGGCAAACACGCACCCGGGCGGGGCATAAGGGACGCGCCCCGCCGAACCTGTTCTGATGTTACTGGGCGGTGATAACGGTCATTACCAGATTGCCGTCGACCTTGATCGGGCCGTCTTCCTTGGCGCCAAGGGTGTATTCAAACTGACCTTTTGCCATGCCGCCGTCTTCGCCATGGACCATCAGCATCAGCATCTCGCCCGGCTTGACCTCATCGGTCAGGATCGCGGCAACGTCGGTATTCTCGCCCATACGCAGCGGTGCGTGGGCGACGACGACGCCGGGTTTCATATCAGCATCGGTGCGGTGTACCACCAGCCAGCCATTCTGCGGCGCCACGACCATCGAGGCGGCCACGGTCCCTGCCGAGACATCCTGGTCAGACCCCTCAATTGCAGGGGCCGGGGCATGGGCGGCGGCGAAGGCGGTGCCAGCACTCAAACACAGGGCGGCGGCGGTTGTCAGAAAACGTGTCATACTAGTTTCTCCACTCAGAACCGGGGCAACATTGCGTCCGGCGATGGTCAAGTCACGCGGGTCCGATCAGGAAAGTTTCACGGTATTCGGACTCTTTTTCGATTGTCACGCCTTCGTGAGTTCACGGGCGCTTTATTCGACCGCGCAGTTTCGGGCCGTCATCCTGCCGCCAACAAAGGAGACATCCCCATGATCCACACGGTACTGAAACCGATTCTGTTCGCGCTTGCCTTGCTTGCAGGCCCAATCCTTGCCACGCCCGCGGACGCCGCCGAACGGCGCAGCATCGTCCTTGCCGGCGGTTGCTTCTGGTGTATCGAGGCCGATTTTGAAAAAGTGCGCGGCGTCAAAGGCGTCGTGTCGGGTTATTCCGGTGGCAGCGTCGCCAACCCGACCTACAAACAAGTCGTGCGCGGCGGAACCGGCCACCGAGAGGTCGTGCGCGTGACCTATGACCCGGATCAGGTCAGCCTGGAACGGCTGTTGCACATGTTCTTCCGCAGCGTCGATCCGACCGATGCCGGGGGTCAGTTCTGTGACCGGGGCAAAAGCTATTCCACGGCGATCTACGTCGCCAACGGCGCGGAAAAGGCGATTGCACAGGCAGCCAAAGCACAGGCCGCGAAGGATCTGGGCCGCAAGATCGTCACCCCGATCATTGGCGCAAAGCCGTTTTACCCGGCCGAGGAATACCACCAGAACTATTATCGCGGCAAAGGTATCGTCGTGACGCGCCGGGGCCCGAAGTCAAAGGCCAGCGCCTACAAGTTCTATCGCAAGGCCTGTGGTCGCGATGCGCGCGTCAGGCAGCTTTGGGGCAGCGCCGCGCCCTTCGCATCGTGATGGAATGACACCATGTCACAGGTTCGGGCGCTGCGAAAACATGCGCCCGTTCCAGACCAGACCGATGTTCTTGGCGATGCGGTCAAATCGGCGATGCGTGCGCAACCGGTTGACAGCAGGAACCCAGGCGCGCAGCGGAATGACGCGGTCCCCCAGACCGTCGACCTGAATGATCTCGTAACCATCCGCCTCGGTTCGGATTGCCAGATTCTTGAGCGTGATATCACCGCAGACGATGCCAAGGGTCAGCATCTTTTCAACATAGGTGTTCAGGGCGGCAAGAATGGCAGGCTCCAGCTTGCCCGCATGTCGATACTGTTCGCAGGTTTGTGCCAGTTTGCCGACGCCGTCATTGATCCGCTCGACCACATATCCCGGTCCAAGATCGGTTTCGACCCGACCCCGGTAAAGCGCGACCGGAACCCGGCCGCTGATCAGGTTCTGGCGATCCAGCGCACGCTGCGCGGTCACCCTGTGGCGCCGTTCATAGAACCGGAACTTGAGTGTTGAAATGATCGGCTGCGGCAGTTTGATCAGCCCGTCCGGATCGCCCGGATGTTCAAAAACAAAATGCGACGACCCCGCGCCAATGGGCGGCGTGTCCGACAAATGAATGATCTGGTCTGCTGTCATGGCGATGGCGTATAGTTGCGCGCCCTTTGGGTTGCAATTCCACCTTTTCGCCGCTGTGGCGCGGGCCTAATGTCAGCGGATGACCCAGACCGCCCAAGCCACGACGCCGATGATGGCGCAATACCTGACCATCAAGGCAGATCATGCCGATGCGCTGCTGTTCTATCGCATGGGCGACTTTTACGAGATGTTCTTTGACGATGCCGTGGCCGCAGCAGGCGCATTGGACATTGCCCTGACAAAACGCGGCAAACATGGTGGCGAAGATATTCCGATGTGCGGCGTCCCGCACCACGCCGCCGAAGGCTATTTCCTGACCCTGATCCGCAAAGGATTTCGCGTCGCGGTATGCGAACAGATGGAGGACCCGGCCGAGGCCAGGAAACGCGGCTCTAAATCCGTTGTGCGCCGCGAAGTCGTGCGATTGGTCACACCGGGAACACTCACCGAAGACTCCCTGTTGGATGCCCGCCGCGCCAACCTGCTGGCGGCATGGGCCGAGGTGCGCGGATCGGCGGCGCTGGCCTGGTGCGATATGTCCACCGGAGAGCTTTCCGTCTGCCCCTGCCCGCAGGTCCGTCTTGGCGCTGATCTGGCAAGGCTTCGTCCGCGCGAATTGCTGACCTCGGACGCGCAGTTTGCCGATCTGGCCGAAGTGGCAGAAGAACAGGGGGTGGCGCTGACCCCGCTGGCCCGGGCGAGTTTTGACAGCACCGGGGCCAGGGACCGGCTGCAGGATCTCTACAGTGTCGATACACTCGACGCATTCGGCGCATTTGAACGGGCCGAGGTCGCGGCCATGGGCGCGATTGCCGAATATCTTCTGCTGACCCAAAAAGGCAAACATCCCCGTCTGCTGCCCCCGAAGCGAGAGGCCGCAGATAGCGCGGTGCAGATCGATGCGGCCACCCGCGCAAATCTGGAACTGACCCGCAGCCTGTCGGGCGGGCGCGATGGTTCACTGGTCGCCGCCATCGATCGAACGGTAACGGCAGGGGGCGCGCGACTGCTGGATAGGCGCCTGTCTGGCCCTTCGCGCGATCTTGACGTGATCCGGGCCAGACATGATGCCATCGCAAGTTGGGTTGAAAACCCGGCCCTGTCGGCAAATCTGCGCAGCGCATTGAAACAGGTTTCAGACCTTGATCGGTCGCTGTCGCGGCTGGCCCTGGACAGGGGCGGACCGCGCGATCTGGCTGCGGTGCGCGATACCGCGCGGGTCGCCTCGCAAATTGCTGCGTTGCTTGACGGTGTCGCGTTGCCGGATCTGCTGGACCGCGCGCGCGCCGCGTTGATCGGGCATGACGAATTGCAAGATCTCCTCGACATTGCGCTGATTGCGGAACCGCCTTTGCTGGCACGCGACGGCGGCTTTGTCGCCGCAGGGTATGACGGGGAATTGGACGAAGCGCGCAAACTGCGTGACGAAGGGCGCGGTGTGATTGCTGGGATGCAATCGGATTATGCCGCCGAAACCGGCGTTGCCTCGCTGAAGATCAAGCACAACAACGTGCTGGGATATTTCATCGAAACCACCGCCACCCATGCCGAAAAGATGCTCACCCCGCCACTGAGCGATCGGTTCATTCATCGCCAGACAACCGCCAACGCGGTGCGGTTCACGACGCTGGACCTGTCGGAACTGGAAACCCGGATCCTCAACGCCGGTGGTCGCGCGCTTGAGATTGAAAAGCGTATTTACGCAATGCTGGCGACTTCGGTTCTTGAGCACTCCGAAGTGCTGGGCGATCTGTCTGCCGCGCTTGCCGAATTTGACGTGGCCACGGCCCTTGGCGATCTGGCGATTGCGGAAAACTGGTGCCGCCCGGTGGTGGACGACAGCCGTGCGTTCGAGGTTACGGCAGGGCGACACCCGGTTGTGGAACGCGCCCTGCGCCGCCAATCAGGGGCGGCTTTCATCGCCAATGATTGTGACCTGACCGCCGATGGCGGTGCAGCGATCCGTTTGCTGACTGGTCCGAATATGGCGGGCAAGTCGACGTGGCTGCGCCAGAACGCGCTGATCGCCCTGCTGGCGCAGGCCGGGTGTTATGTGCCCGCGTCGTCGGCCCATATCGGACTGGTCAGCCAGATTTTCAGCCGGGTCGGCGCCTCGGACGATCTGGCGCGGGGCCGTTCGACCTTTATGGTCGAGATGGTGGAAACCGCAGCGATCCTGAACCAGGCCGATGAACGCGCGCTGGTGATCCTTGACGAGATTGGGCGCGGCACTGCGACCTATGACGGGCTGTCGATTGCCTGGGCAACGCTAGAGCATCTGCACGAGGTGAACCGCTGCCGCGCGCTGTTTGCCACGCATTATCACGAAATGACCGCCCTGGCGGATCGGCTGACGGGTGTTGAAAACGCCACTGTCGCGGTCCGCGAATGGGAGGGCGAGGTCATCTTCCTGCACGAGGTCAGAAAAGGCGCGGCTGACCGATCTTATGGTGTTCAGGTTGCAAAACTTGCCGGATTGCCGGACGCCGTGGTCAGCCGCGCGCGCGAGGTTCTGACCGCGCTTGAAGCCGGCGAACGCGAGGGCGCCGCAAAGCCAAAAGCGCTGATCGACGACCTGCCGCTGTTCGCCGCAACGCCGGCACCCGCAGTGGCATCGACGGCACCCAGTGCACTAAATGATCGGTTGGACGACATTCTGCCCGATGAGCTGAGCCCAAAAGAAGCACTTGATTTAATCTATGAGTTGAAAAAGCTGTCCAGCTCCAAGGGCTAAAGCCGCAACTCCTCGTTCAGCGTAGGACGCCAAGAACCGGATTCTTTCACCCTCTTCTTGTTGTAAAAATCCCGGGGGTCTGGGGGCTGGCCCGCAGCCATCGCCTGCGGCAAGACTCCACGTCTCAGAGAGGGTTCCCGGTAACACGGCACCGGGCTAGCAGATGTTAGCTTTTCGGTGTCGAACTAACGCCGACCTGCGCCGGGCGCAGCAGGCGATCATGCAGCATGAAGCCGTCGGCCATGACCTGGATGATCTCTCCGGCTTTCGTTCCCGGCACCGGGGCCTCGAACATGGCCTGATGGATTTGCGGGTCAAACTTGCCGCCAACATCGGGCGATACGGGGCGCACGCCATGTTTGCCGAAAACCGACAGCAGTTCGCGCATCGTCAGTTCAACCCCTTCGATCAGGGCCTTTGTGTCGCCCTCGGGTTTCTCACCTGCTGCGTCGCGTGCCGCATCCAGCGCTCTTTTCAGATTGTCATGGACCGGCAGCATGTCGCGCGACAGTTTGGAGCCGCCGTATTGTTCCGCCTCGCGGCGGTCCCGCTCACCCCGTTTTCGGGCGTTTTCGGCATCAGCCAGGGCGCGCATGAAGCGGTCGCGCATGTCGTCGCGTTCATTGCGCAGCGTCTCGATCTCTTCCGCGATTTCAGCGGCATCGGCGGCGGCTTCTTCGGGGTCGTCAGATGCATCAGCTGGATCAGGTGCCAGTGATACGGTCTTGTCTTCGGATGCGGCGTCCTCTGACTCCGCCTCGTCATCTGACGGTGCGTCATTGGCTGCCTCAGCCTCGATCGCTTCGGCCAGCATCTCATCCAGCGACATCACCTCGGGCGCCGCATCTTCGATCCTGGTTTCGGATTTATTGTCCGCCGACTTTTTCTTTGCCTTCGCCATTCTTCGCCTTCTTATCCGCGATCGCTCAGCATCCGACCGATCAGCTGAGCGGTATAGTCCACGATGGGCACAATGCGCCCGTAATTCAGTCTGGTCGGTCCAATAACGCCAACCGCACCAATGATTCTACGATCAGCGTTCATATAGGGAGACACCACCAAAGAGGAACCCGAAAGTGAGAATAACTTGTTCTCGGAGCCGATAAAAATGCGTACACCATCGCCGCGATCCGTCAGGTCCAGAAAGCTGGCGATATCGCGTTTGCGTTCCAGATCGTCGAACAGGCTGCGGATGCGCTCCAGATCGGGGCCGTCGGTTTCATCATCCAGAAGATTTGCGCGACCGCGAACGATCAGACGCTCATGATCTTCGCCCTCGTTGATCCACTGGGCCAGGCCGTTTTCAACCAGATCACGGGCCAGAACGTCGAGTTCCCGGCGCCGGGCCGTAACCTCGTGGGCGACGACCTGTTGCAGTTCGGACAGGGTGCGCCCTTCGGCCAGGGCGTTCAGAAAATTCGCAGCCTCGCGCATGGATGACGGGGTCTGGCCCGGCGGCGGTGTGAAGACGCGGTTTTCCACATGGCCGTCCGCAAAGACAAGCACCACAAGCGCGCGGTCAGGACCAAGCGAAACGAACTCGATATGGCGCACGGGCGCTTCGTGTTTTGGGGTCAATACCAGACTGGCCCCGTGGGTCAGACCCGACAGCGCCGATCCAACGCGGGTCATCAGATCGCTGACATCCGATTGATTGCTGGACATTGTCGCATCGATCGCCTGGCGATCATCCGCGTCGAGGTCCTGCACCTCTAGCAAGCCGTCCACAAACATTCTGAGGCCGGTTTCCGTGGGAATGCGACCGGCCGAGACATGGGGGCTGTTCAACAAGCCAAGATGCTCAAGGTCCTGCATCACATTCCGGATCGTCGCGGCCGAAACCTGTTCGGACATTGCGCGGGTCAGGGTGCGTGAACCGACAGGCTCTCCCGAACTCAGATAGCTTTCGACGACGCGGCGAAACACTTCGCGCGAACGGTCGTTCATTTCGTCGATCAGGCCGGGGCGGTCAGACATGGGGTTCCGATTGCAATGGGGCGCAGATCATTAAGCCAGCCGCGGCGCTGGCGTCAATCAGACTTGCAATGCGCGCAGGCGTGGGCCTATCACGCCCCGACCGAAATCTGAGGAGATACCCCATGCGCCCATCGGGACGTGAAACCAATGTCATGCGTGATGTGTCGATCGACACTGACGTGACCCGCCACGCCGAAGGGTCATGCCTGATCCGCATGGGCGACACCCATGTGCTGTGCACGGCCAGCGTGGACGAACGGGTGCCATCGTTCCTGAAGAATTCCGGATTGGGGTGGGTGACTGCAGAATACGGGATGTTGCCACGCGCAACGCACACCCGGATGCGGCGCGAAGCGAAGAATGGGCAATCTGGAAGAACGCAGGAAATTCAACGTCTTATCGGTCGATCACTGCGTGCAGGACTGGACCGCGTGGCGCTGGGTGAGCGGCAGATCGTTGTCGATTGCGATGTCATTCAGGCCGATGGCGGGACGCGCTGCGCCGCAATCACCGGGGGTTGGGTGGCGCTGCGGCTGGCGGTGAACCGGCTGATGAAGGCGGGCGATGTGATCAGCGACCCGCTGCTTGACAATGTCGCGGCCGTCAGCTGCGGCATATATGCCGGGCAGGCGGTTCTGGATCTGGACTACCCCGAAGACAGCGAGGCCGGGGTGGATGGCAATTTCGTGCTGACCGGCAACAAGCGGCTGATCGAGGTACAGATGTCCGCAGAAGGTTCCACCTTCAGCCGGGACCAGATGAGCGAATTGCTCGATCTTGCCGAATTGGGCGTCGATCAGCTTGCCGCGGCGCAGAACGCAGCCGTCGCCTGATGCCGGATTTGCGCGGTAAGCGGCTGGTCGTTGCGACGCATAACGACGGCAAACTGCGCGAGATTTCGGCGCTGCTGTCGCCCTATGGCGTCGATGTAACATCGGCCGGGGCGCTGGGCCTGGATGAGCCCGAGGAAACGGAAGACAGTTTCGAAGGCAACGCCCGGATCAAGGCGCATGCGGCTGCAAAGGCCAGCGGGAGGGTTGCCCTGTCGGATGACAGCGGGTTGATGGTGGATGCATTGGACGGCGCGCCGGGGGTTTACACGGCGGATTGGGCCGAAACGCCCGATGGGCGGGACTTTATGATCGCAATGACCAAGGTGCACGATCGCCTGGCACATCTTGATGCTGCGCAGCCATGGTCCGCCCGGTTTTGCTGTACGCTCTGCCTGGCCTGGCCAGACGGGTCCGATCAGATTTTCGCGGGTGAGGTTGCCGGGCAGTTGGTCTGGCCGGTGCGCGGCAACCAGGGCTTTGGCTTCGATCCGATGTTCATGCCCGATGGACACAGCAAAACCTTCGGCGAAATGACACCTTCGCAGAAAGCGCCCCTGACGCATCGGACGGACGCATTTGGAAAGATGGTTCGTGCCTGTTTCACCTGAAAACTGGCAAACGAATGGTTTCGGCCTCTATCTGCATTGGCCGTTTTGTCAGGCGAAATGCCCCTACTGCGATTTCAACAGCCACGTGACTGCCAGGATCGACCACGGCCGCTGGCGCAACGCATATCTGGCGGAACTGGATCGGGCTGCGGCGGAGACTCCGGACCGGGTTCTGAGCACCGTATTTCTTGGCGGTGGTACGCCAAGCCTGATGCCGGCATCACTGGTTGACGCGATATTGGAGCGTGTGCATCGAAACTGGCGCTGTGCGAACGATCTGGAAGTCACGATCGAAGCGAACCCGACCTCGTCCGAAGCGGAGCGTTTTGCGGGATATGCCAAGGCTGGCGTAAACCGCCTGTCGCTGGGGGTTCAGGCGCTGAACGATGCGGATCTGAAAGCGCTGGGCCGATTGCATTCGGTTGATGAGGCGCTGCGCGCGCTGGATCTGGCGCGAACAAACTTCGAACGTGTCAGTTTTGATCTGATCTATGCGCGCCAGGATCAATCCCTGTCGGATTGGCGCCAGGAATTGGGGCGCGCGCTGTCGATGAAGCCGTCACATCTGTCGCTGTATCAATTGACGATCGAGGATGGCACCGCGTTCGGGGATCGGCATGCGCGGGGACGGCTGCGCGGGTTGCCGGATGAAGATCTGGGCGCCGATTTGTGGGAGGTGACCCAGCGCATGACCGATGCAGCAGGGCTGCCGGGATACGAGATTTCGAACCACGCCGCGCCGAGCGCTGAGGCGCGCCACAACCTGATTTATTGGCGGTCTGGCGACTGGTTCGGGATCGGGCCCGGTGCCCATGGACGGCTGACGCTGAATGGCGCGCGTTGGTCGACGGAAGCTCCACGTGCTCCGGGGGCGTGGCTTGCGGCGATTGAAGCCGATGAAGTTATTGTTGAGCAACGTCAGGAATTGACCGCACATCAAACGCTGGAAGAACGTTTGTTGATGGGGTTACGGTTGCGGAAAGGCATTCCCTGGAGCGACGTCAAATCTGTTTTATCAAATAATATCAGCGAGTTATCATCGAACGGATTGCTCTCCACCGCAAATGAAACCCTGAAACTGACCGCGAAGGGACGCCCATTGCTGAATGCGGTTCTTCGACAGCTATTGGCCGACTGACCCAGACGACAGCATACGGCAGATCGCGTCCAACCCCTCCAGATCCGCATAGCTGACCGTAAGCGAGCCGGCACCGCCGCGTTTGTGATTGATGGTCACGTTCATGCCGATGGCGGCTGCAAGATCCGCTTCGAGTGCGCGGGTATCGGCGTCCTTGGTGATCCGCTTGGTTGCGGCTTTGGGGCTGGGTGGAGCTTTGCGCGCCAACTCCTCCGTCTGGCGCACTGACAGGCCCTGGGCGACGACTCGCCGGGCAAGATCCGAGGCATGTTCCAGCGGCACCAGCACACGGGCGTGCCCGGCAGACAGGCGGCCATCCTGCAACATCTCGATAACATCAGCGGGCAGGGACAGAAGGCGTGTTTGATTGGCGATATGGCTGCGGCTTTTCCCCAATGCCTCGGACAGCTGTTCCTGCGTATGTCCGAACTTCTTCATCAGGTGGTCAAAAGCCTGCGCTTCGTCCACCGGGTTCAGGTCGGCGCGCTGAATGTTTTCAATGATCGCCACTTCCAGCGTTTCCGTATCGTCAAATTTTCGCACCACTGCGGGAACCTGATGCAGGCGCGCAATCTGCGCCGCCCGCCAGCGACGTTCGCCGGCAACAATCTCGTACTCGCCCGTGCGACTGGGGTGTGGGCGCAGGATCAGCGGCTGGATCACGCCTTTTTCGCGGATCGAGGTGGCGAGTTCGCCCATTTCGTGCTTTGGAAAACTGCGACGAGGCTGATCCGGGTTGGGGTGGATCTGATCAATGTCGATCTGCAACAGATCGTTGGCAGAGCCTTCGGGAACATCTGCCATCAGGGCGGACAGGCCGCGGCCGAGTCCGGTTCGGGTTTTCTTATCTGTCATGACGGGGTTGCGCCCTCTGTTGTATCTCCGGTCAGTTCGGCGGCCAATGCGCGATAGGCCTGGCTGCCTTTGGACCCGGAATCATATGTCAGAACGGGTTGACCGAAGGACGGTGCCTCGCTGACCCGAACATTGCGTGGGACGATTGTGTGAAAAACAAGTTCACCAAGCGTTTCACGTGCGTCCGCTTCGACCTGCTGCGCCAGGTTGTTGCGACCATCAAACATGGTCAGCACGACGCCTTCGATACGCAGGCCAGGATTCGCTGCGCTGCGGATTTGTCGAACAGTCAGAAGGAGTTGCGATAACCCTTCGAGTGCAAAGAACTCAGATTGCAGCGGCACCAGAACCGATGTGGCGGCCACCATAGCATTGACAGTCAGCAGCGACAGCGACGGCGGGCAGTCAATCAGAACCACGTCAAAATCATCAGAAACGCCGCCCTGAGTCAGCGCATTGCGCAACAGGAAACTCCGGCTTTCATTGGCCATCATTTCCATATCAGCCGAGCTGAGGTCAGTGGTGGCCGGCGCAATGGCCAGATTTTTAATCGCGGTAGCTTGGACAACCTCAGCCAGCGGCGCGCCTTCCAGCAGCAGATCATAGGTCGTTTTGCTGCGATCTTCGATCGCCAGACCGGTTGAGGCATTGCCTTGTGGATCAAGATCGACAATCAGCACCCGGCGCCCGGATTCCGCCAGCGCGGCACCCAGGTTGATCGTCGTTGTGGTCTTTCCGACGCCGCCCTTCTGATTGACGATGGCGATTATGCGTGGCTGCGTCCACCTAGGCTGGCTCAAGGTTGGTGATCTCCAGAATTGCGGCCTCGGGGTCGGTGCGACTTTGCCAGACCTTGTGGTCGAAGGTCCACCGTTGTTGTGCATCTGACAGCTCGGATTTCCAGGAACGCCCCTTTGGCAGCAATGCTTTGCCGTCACTGGCAAGGTGGCGCGCAACATACCCGAGGAGTTTCGGCAACGGTGCCAGGGCGCGGGCGGAAACAACCTGAGTGTTCAGTGATTCAAGGGATTCGATTCGGTCGGTTGCCACGCGCGCCTTTAGATCCAGCTGTTGTATGACCTGGCGCAGAAATGCGGCTTTGCGCTGATCGCTTTCGATAAGAACCATGGCTGGCCCGCCCAGTTCGACCGCCTGAATCGCCACCACAAGGCCGGGCAGCCCGCCGCCGCTGCCAAGATCTGCCCAGTTTTGCGCGGTATTCGCCATCGGATACAGCTGTAGCGCATCGCGGATGTGCCGGTTCCAGATATCTTCGGTCGTCGCAGGCGCGATCAGATTAATCCGGCGGTTCCATTTCTCCAACAGTGCGACGTATGTGGTCAGTCGCGCCATTGTTTCACGTGAAACATTTTCCAGATCAGGCACTGCGAACAGATTTCTCATCTTGCCGCAGACGCGCCAGCAGCAGTGTCAGAGCGGCCGGAGTCATCCCTTCGATACGGGCGGCCTGTGCCAGGTTGGCAGGGCGGATCGCGGCAAGCTTTTCACGCAGCTCTCCGGACAGGCCATCAAGGGAAACATAGGAAAAATCGCCTGGAATCAGCGTCATGGAGTCCCGTTTTAGCGCGGCCACATCCGCCATCTGGCGTTTCACATAGGGTGCATATGTCGCGTCACGATGCAGTTGCCGGGCGATTTCGGGGTCCATCGCCGCCAGATCCGGGACGGCCTGCGCCAAAACCGCCACCGACGCACCGGGAATCGACAGGGCGTCGAACAAAGATCGCTTTGGACCGTCTGAATTTACATTGATTCCAGTGGTTTTCAGGTCCGGTGCACTGATCATCTGTGATTCAAGCATCGCACGCGCACTGTCCAACGCGGACTGCTTGGCCTCAAAAACCCTGGCGCGGGTATCGCCAACGCAGCCTAACCGCTGGCCCAGCGGTGTCAGCCTCTGGTCCGCATTGTCAGCCCGCAGGGACAAGCGGAATTCGGCGCGGGATGTGAACATGCGATATGGCTCACTGACGCCTCGGGTCGTCAGATCGTCCAGCATCACGCCAGTGTAGGATGTCGTTCGATCCAGTATCGCAAGCTCACGCCCAAAGGCCCGTGCCGCTGCGTTCAGCCCGGCGACAAGCCCCTGTGCGCCCGCCTCTTCATATCCTGTGGTTCCGTTGATCTGCCCGGCAAGAAACAGGTTCTCAGCCGCCGGAAGTTCCAGCGAGGGTGCAAGATTGCGCGGATCGACATAATCATATTCGATGGCATAGCCGGGCTGCAAAATCTCTGCGGATTCAAGACCATTGATCGAGCGGACATAATCCACCTGCACATCCTGCGGCAATGATGTCGAGATTCCGTTGGGATAAACGCTCGGCACGTCCAGGCCTTCGGGTTCCAGAAACACCTGATGCGCGTCCCGGTCGGCGAAGCGCACAACCTTGTCTTCGATTGATGGGCAATAGCGCGGGCCGACCCCATCAATTTCGCCACCATACATGGCAGATCTGTCCAGATTTTCGCGAATAATCTGATGCGTACGCTCATTGGTGTGGGTGATGCCACATGATATCTGTCGCGCCGCAGGCGCGTCTGACAAGAACGACAGCATCTCGGGCTGATCGTCGCCCGCCTGCATATCAAGAACCGTCCAGTTAATACTTGCGCTATCCAGCCGTGGCGGCGTGCCGGTTTTCAGGCGGCCCAAAGATACACCGAAATCAGCAAAACGGGCTGACAAGCGGTCGGCGCTGTCTTCGCCCATACGCCCGCCTGATCGGCGTTCGGTCCCGATATGGATCGTACCACGCAGAAATGTACCCGTCGTCAGAACGGTTGCGCTTGCAGTCAGGCGGTCGCCACTTGCCAGCAGCACGCCGCCAACGCGTTGTCCCTGAAGCACAAAATCCACAACCTCGCCCTCGATCACGGTGATCCACGGGTGATCCGAAATCATCGACTGAATGGCCGCGCGATACAGGCCACGGTCCATTTGCGCCCTTGGGCCCTGCACCGCCGGCCCTTTCGAGCGATTGAGCAACCGGAACTGAATGCCAGCCAGATCCGCCGCTTTACCCATAAGCCCGTCGAGCGCATCAATTTCCCGAACCAGATGGCCCTTACCCAGCCCGCCAATCGCCGGATTGCAGGACATGACGCCAATCGCGCTGGTTTTCAGCGTGACCAGCGCCACACGCGCACCGCGCCGCGCGGCCGCATGGGCCGCCTCGGTTCCGGCATGCCCGCCGCCAACCACCAAAACGTCAAAATGTTTCACGTGAAACATTCCTCATTTACCAATGCAGAACGAAGAAAAAATCTCGTCCAGCAGCGATTCCACATCCACGCGCCCAATCACCTGGTCGATTGCCGCCGTTGCCATCCGCAGCTCAGCCGCCGCCAGATCGAACCCAATCGGGCCATTCGCCAATTTCACGCGCGCCGCGTCCAGATAGGCCAGCGCATCCTGAAACGCAACGCGGTGCCGATCGCGGGTCGCCACAGATGCTTGTTGCGCCCGCCCGGACAGGATTTCGACAATCCGCTCAATCAAGCGGTTCACACCTGCACCAGTCAGGCCTGACACCGCGCCCTCCGACATCGCCGCCCGTTGGTCTGCCTTGGAGCGTAGCACAATATCATCCGGCCGAACCAACGCCGCCTCGGGCGTTTCATCCGCATCGGTCAGAAAAACACGCAGGTCGGCGGCTTCTGCACGGTCACGCGCCCGCGCGACGCCCAATTGTTCGACCGTATCTTCGGAGTCGCGCAACCCAGCTGTATCCAGAATGGTGACCGGCAGACCTTGCAGATCCATCCGAACCTCGATCACGTCCCGCGTCGTCCCCGCCACGTCTGAAGTGATCGCTGCTTCACGCCCCGCCAACCGGTTGAGCAATGTTGACTTGCCCACATTTGGCGCACCAACAATTGCAACTTCGAACCCATCCCGGATCCGCTCTGCCGCGTAAGACCCGGCAACCAGCTGGCGCAAACATTCCTCTGCCCGGCCCAGCAATGCGGTGACTTCGGGCACGACATCTTCCGGCACGTCTTCATCGACGAAATCAATCGACGCTTCCAGCAACGCCGCTGCGCGAATCAGATCCCTGCGCAAGTTTTCCGCAGCCTCTCGTAATGCCCCGGCCATCACGGTCTGCGCCTGTTTCCGCTGCGCTTCGGTTTCGGCGTCAATCAGATCGCCCAGGCCCTCGATCTCGGTCAGATCAAGACGCCCGTTCAGCAGCGCCCTGCGTGTGAACTCTCCCGGCTCAGCGGGGCGAAGTCCGGCCATCTGCCCCAGCGCCGCCAGGGTCGCAGCCACGACGGCCCGACTGCCATGCAGATGCAGTTCTGCCACTGCTTCACCCGTGAAGCTGGCCCCGGCGTCGAACGTCAGTACCAGCGCCTCATCCAGAATGTCCGCTTCGGCACGCAAAACCCGCAGGCGCGCCTGCCGCGCTGGCGGCAAATCCCCGGCTAACGCCTGAACCGCCGCATGCGCACTTGGCCCAGACAACCGCACAACAGCCACACCCGCCTTGCCGCGCGCTGTCGCCTCTGCAAAGATCGTGTCAGACATAATTAACCCATTGTTTTAGAACAATAAGTTACGCATTCATGGAATCGAAGAACTCGGAATTCGTCTTGGTCTGTTTCAGTTTCGAGATCAGGAATTCGATCGCATCCGTGGTGCCCATCGGGTTCAGGATCCGCCGCAGGACATAGGTCTTCTGAAGGTTCGCCTTGTCGGTCAGCAGCTCTTCTTTCCGTGTCCCGGACTTCAGCACATCCATCGCCGGATACACGCGCTTGTCCGCAACTTTACGATCCAGCACGATTTCCGAGTTACCCGTGCCTTTGAATTCTTCAAAGATCACCTCGTCCATGCGGCTGCCGGTATCGATCAGGGCCGTCGCGATGATCGTCAGGCTGCCACCCTCCTCGATATTCCGCGCCGCGCCAAAGAACCGCTTGGGCCGCTGCAGGGCGTTGGCGTCCACACCGCCGGTCAGAACCTTGCCCGAGCTTGGCACCACCGTGTTGAACGCCCGACCCAGCCGTGTGATCGAATCGAGCAAGATGACAACATCCCGTTTGTGCTCCACCAACCGCTTGGCTTTCTCGATCACCATTTCCGAAACCGCCACGTGCCGTGTCGCAGGCTCGTCAAAAGTCGACGATACAACCTCTCCCTTCACGGACCGCTGCATGTCGGTCACTTCTTCGGGGCGCTCGTCGATCAGAAGCACGATCAGATAGCATTCCGGATGGTTTTGTTCGATCGAATGGGCGATGTTCTGCAGCAGCACCGTCTTACCGGTCCGCGGAGGCGCAACAATCAGGCTCCGCTGGCCCTTTCCGATCGGCGCCACCAGATCAATAATCCGGGCCGAACGGTCTTTGATCGTCGGATCCTCGATCTCCATCTGCATCCGCTCATCCGGATAAAGCGGCGTCAGGTTTTCGAACGCCACCTTGTGACGCGCCTTTTCCGGGTCATCGAAGTTAATCTTCTCGACACTGGCCAGCGCGAAATACCGCTCAGTCTCGTTGGGTGCATTGATCACCCCTTCAACCGTATCCCCGGTCCTGAGCGAGAATTTGCGGATAACTTCAGGCGACACATAGATATCATCCGGACCCGGCAGATAGTTCGCCTCGGGCGAACGCAGGAAGCCGAATCCGTCCTGCAAGACTTCCAGCACCCCATCGCCCGAGATCTCCCACCCATCCTCGGCCTGCTCTTTCAGGATCGCGAACATGATGTCGCCCTTGCGCATGGTCGAGGCATTCTCGATCTCAAGCTCTTCAGCATAGGACAGCAGGTCTTTGGGGCTTTGGGCTTTCAACTCGGAAAGCGTCAGTCGATCTTGGCTCATTTTGAAATATCACCTGAACCGGGCCATTTGGGCCGCGCGGTTCTGTTTGGGTTGGGAAATCACCACGGCACCAGAACGGGCCGCTTGACCAAGGCAGATAAGGCCGTCACCGCGACCTGTCAACAAAAGCTGTTCAGAACGGGCGAACGATGACCGAGATGACGATGACCACAACCAGTACGGTCGGCACCTCGTTCATCAACCGATAGTGCTTGCCGGTCCGCGTGTTCTTCCCGGCCACAAATTCATGCTGCCGCGCCAGACACCAGTGATGAAACCAGGTCATCGCCAGAACCGCCGCTGCCTTGGACCAGGGCCACCAGGAGGCCCAATCGACGATGCCGGGCGTAAACACCAGGGTCAGTCCGAACACCCAAGCCGCAACCATCGCCGGACGCATGATCACCTTCAGCAGCTTGCCCTGCATCATGGTCAGAAGTGCTGCATGCCCCTTTTCACCCTGCTCGGCATTGTGCACAAACAGTCGGGGCAGATAGAACAGCCCTGCCATCCATGCGATGACCGAGATTACATGAGCCGCCTTGACCCAGGGATAAATCGAGAAAAGAACCTCGGTCATTCAGACATCCTTCTTCGGCCTTCCTTCTAATAATAATATAAGAAGAAAGAAAAGATGATGATGATGTAGGGGCTGTGCAGAACCGGGATACTTTGCTGAACCACAAGGTTTTCAACACTTCTAGCCTTGGGGATACACCAGCACAAAGTTATCCCAAACGATACATAACCATCTGTTATAAAACGGGAATATAAGATATTTCCTTGTGCATTGTTTTCTTTGAACGCTCTAACAACCGTCTTACCCACAAACAGCGTCACCGCATGACTGCGGTTTTTCCACCGTGGATAGTTCTGGGCACTTGATCCCCGTTTCCGGTCCGCCGACGCCAATTTGGCGGGGCACTGGACGCCAGCGCGCTTTTGGGTCCCTATGCACCCGACTTGTCCACATAGTTACTCAAAGATCATGCCGCTGATCCTCGCCTCTTCCTCTGCCATCCGGCGCAGTCTGTTGGAAAACGCAGGCGTTCCCGTCACGGTCCATCCGGCCCGCATTGATGAGGATGCACTGCGTGCCAGCCTTGCGGCAGATGACATCAACCCGCGTGATATGGCCGACGCTCTGGCGGATATGAAAGCCCGAAAAGTGGCGCGCAGCCACCCGGAGGCGACGGTTCTCGGGTGCGATCAGATCCTGTCGCTGAAAGGTCAGGTGTTCGCCAAACCGGAAACGCCTGAACAAGCCGTCGAACAACTCACCACGCTGTCCGGCCAGACCCATCACCTGCATTCCGCCGTCGTGGCTGTCGGTGCACAGGGCCCGCTCTGGCGGCATGTCGGGCAGGTGCGCCTGACAATGCGGACCGCTTCGGACGAGTATATTTCTGATTACGTCGCGCGAAACTGGGAATCGATTCGCCACTCGGTCGGGGCCTATAAACTCGAAGAAGAAGGCGCACGCCTGTTCACCCGGATCGAAGGCGACTATTTCACCGTTCTGGGGCTGCCATTGTTGGAATTGCTCGGCTGGCTCACCACGCGCGGAGATATTGCCGGATGACACATCGTATTCCCCTGGCCGCTGTCCTTGGCCATCCGGTTGCGCATTCCCGCTCGCCCGCGTTGCACGGCCACTGGTTGGCCCGCTATGACATCCCCGGACACTACATACCGCTCGACGTGGCGCCAGATGACCTGAGGCAGGCCCTGCGCCAATTGCCGAGCCTCGGCTTCGTTGGCGCAAACGTCACGATTCCGCATAAAGAGGCTGCATTGGCCCTGGCGACCACGGCGACAGACCGGGCGAAAGCGATCGGCGCGGCAAACACCCTGACTTTCGGTGAGGATGGCGCGATCCACGCCGATAACACCGACGGCTACGGTTTCCTTGCGAATCTGACCGCAGGCGCTCCAGATTGGCGGCCCGGTTCCGGAACAGCACTGGTGCTTGGCGCGGGTGGCGCAGCGCGGGGCATTCTGCATGCCTTGGTGGAAGCGGGCCAAGCCGACATCCTGCTTGCCAATCGAACACGCGAAAAAGCGCGGCGTTTGGCCGATGATCTTGGTTCTTCGGTTCAGGTCATCGACTGGGATGCAGCGAAGGACGCGTTGCCCGATACAACCCTTTTGGTGAACACCACGGCGCTGGGCATGGATGGGCAGGCACCGCTAACCCTTGACCTGTCCGACCTACCGACATCATGCACCGTGACCGATATCGTCTACGTGCCGCTTGAAACACCGCTTCTGAAATCGGCGCGCGCGCATGGCTGCGCGGTGGTCGATGGCCTTGGAATGTTGCTCCATCAGGCGGCGCCAGGGTTCGAAGCCTGGTTCGGCCGCGCGCCCGAAGTTGATGACGAATTGCGCCGCGCCGTCTTGCGCGCATGAATCGCCAGACCGGACATCCGCCATTCCTTATCGGCCTGACCGGCTCCATCGGCATGGGAAAAACCACGACCGCGGCCATGTTTGCGGACCACGGCGTTGCGGTCTGGGATGCGGATGCAGCCGTTCACCGCCTATATGGCCCGGGCGGCGCGGCTGTCGCCCCGCTTGCACGGCTCTGCCCTGAGGCGGTGAAAAACGAAACGGTGGATCGCGCCGCGCTCAGCAATTGGATCTCGGGTGATCCGGCGCGGTTGAAGCGCCTCGAACTGATCGTGCACCCGCTGGTTGCCGAAGACCGTGCGCAGTTCATCGCAACATCAGATGCCCCGGTCATCCTGCTCGATATACCACTGTTGTTTGAAACCGGTGCGGACGCTGACGTGAACCTGACCGTCGTGGTCTCGGCGCCCGCAGCGGTACAGCGCGCCCGCGTCCTTGCCCGCCCCGGGATGACGCCCGAAAAGCTTGCAACGATCCTTGCCCGCCAGATGCCGGACGCCGAAAAACGCGCCCGCGCTGATCACATTATCGACACCAGCAGCCTTGAAGCCGCGCGTGCAGGCGTTCAGAACGTTATGGACAAAATCCACCAAAGGCAGCCCGATGCGTGAGATTGTTCTGGACACCGAAACCACCGGTTTTGACCCCGGCACCGGCGACCGGATTGTCGAAATCGGCGCGGTAGAGCTGAATGGTCACATCCCGACGGGGCGGACCTATCACCAATATATCAACCCCGAACGCGCCATGCCGGATGAGGCGTTTCAGGTCCACGGGCTGGGCGATGACTTCCTGCGCGACAAACCGAAGTTCGCCGCCATCGGACAGGCATTTCTGGACTTCATCGGTGACGCGAAGCTGGTAATCCATAATGCCGCCTTCGACATCAAGTTCCTGAATGCGGAACTGGGCTGGATGAATCTGCCTGCGATTCCCTGGGATCAAGCGATCGACACCTTAGAGATTGCGCGCCGGAAATTTCCCGGTTCGCCTGCGTCGCTCGACGCGCTTTGCCGCAGGTTCAACATCGACAACAGTTCACGCACCCTGCATGGCGCGCTACTCGACAGCGAAATCCTGGCGGAGGTCTATCTTGAACTGATTGGCGGCCGGCAGCCGGATTTTGCGCTCGCCTCGAACCAGACGACAACGGTTGCGGGAACCTCGGACGACTGGCGGCCCACGCCCCGGCCAAGCCCGCTGCCGACCCGGCTGAGTGCGGCCGAAAAAAAAGCCCATGCCGCCTTTGTGGACGGCATGGGCGATGATGCGCTGTGGCGCAAATTCAACTAGGGCGCGGTTCCTCGGCGCTGCCTTCGGCCTTGGCGCGCTGGGCCAGCGAGTTCCGATAGACCTGCATGAAGTCGATGTTGTCCAAGTTCAGCGGCGGGAAGCCGCCTTCGCGGGTGATGTCAGCGACCAGACGGCGGATATAGGGAAACAGCATCCGCGGGCATTCGATCGACAGGAACGGGTGCAATTGTTCCTCTGGCACGCCTTCGATCTGGAAGATTCCGCCGTACTGCAATTCCAGCAGGAACAGCGTGTCCTCGGTGCCTTTGTTTTTCGAGGTGACGTTGAAGCGCGTCACAACCTCATACTGGCCCTCGGCGGCACGTTTTTTCGGTTCCAGCGAAACCTGCACCTGAATATCGGGGTTCACTTCACCCTGAATGCCCTTCTGGGCGACGATGTTTTCGAAGCTCAGGTCACGAATGAACTGTGCCATCACGTTCATTTTCACTTGCGGCTTGGTCTCGGGCGCTGGGGTTGCGGCACCGTTATCGGTCTCGGCCATCAATCTCTCCTGGCGATGGGAATGAATGTTGGCGCGTCCTTATCAGGGGTGCGCGCGGGCCTCAATGCCGGGTCCAGCCTGATGGCGGACCCTGGGGTGCACCGGGCAGCGGTTTGCCGTCCGAAGGTGTTACATCGCTGAAGTCACCGTCAATGATATCGTCGCGCATGGGGCGCTGCGGTTGCTGGTCGCCATAGGAAAACTGCTGTACCGTAACCTTGCTGCGCAGCCAGCGATAAGCCGCGGCGCGGAACGCGGGGATCAGCAGGGCAAAGCCTACGGCGTCGGTGAAGAACCCTGGCGTCAGCAACAAAGCGCCTGATATCAGGATCATCGCGCCATGGGCCAGCGGTTCGGTTGGATCGCGAAGCTCATTGATCGACCCGCGCAGCTGCGCGATGGCCAGCGCCCCCTGCTGACGGACCAGCCAGGTGCCCAGAATCGCCGTCAGAACAACGATTCCCAGCGTCGGCCACAGGCCGATTGCCCCGCCCACCTGAATGAACAGCGCAATTTCGATCAGCGGAACGGCCAGAAAGGCCAAAAACAAGTACATGTGATCCTCCGAACCCAGGGGGCGACGGTGGACAGGTCCACCCGCGCACCATACATAGTGATCGGGGCGCGGGATTTCCAAGCCCATTGGTCAAGATTGAGGTCACATGTCGTCTGCTGTCATCCAGCTTCTGGTGCTCGCCGGGGTCGCGGTATTCCTGGTCGTGAAACTGAAAAACGTCCTCGGCACGCGCGAAGGATTTGAAAAACCGCCCGCACCGCCGCCCGGTCGCAGCGATGGCGCAAAAAGCGGCCGTCCTGATCTTGAGGTCATCGATGGTGGCCCGGACCGCGACATCACCGATCACGTAGATGAAGATTCGACCGCCGCAAAAGCGCTGGCGGCGATGAAAACCGCTGAACCGGGTTTTAATGTCACGGAATTCCTCGGCGGGGCCAAGGGCGCTTATGAGATGATCCTGATGGCGTTTGAGGGTGGCGACATCGACAGCATCCGCGCGTTCCTGTCCGAAGATGTGGCCGAAGCCTTCGATCAGGTCATCGCGAACCGCAAGAAAGAGGGCCTGACAGTCGACGCCAATTTCGTCGGCCTGCGCGAGGTTGCCCTGCAAGACGCCCGTTTCACCAAAAAATCGTCCGAGGGTGAGCTGGTGGTCAAATTCGTCGGCGAACTGACCTCGGTCGTGCGCGACAACGCCGGTGACATCGTTGAAGGCAACCCGACCGAGATCAAGCGCCAGCGCGATATCTGGACCTTTGCGCGCAAAATGGGCTCGGACGATCCGAACTGGCAACTGGTCGCTACTGGCGAGTGATGGTTCGCCTGCTGGCAATCTGGGCGGCAGCACTGGCGCTGTTCTGGGGGGCTGACATGGCCGAGGCCCGTTACACAATTCTCGATTTCGATGAATTGGATGGATGGGAAAGCGACGATCATCGCGCCGCGCTGGATGTTTTTCTGTCGACTTGTACCGATATGGACGATGCCGATTGGGATCCGGTCTGTATTCTGGCACGCCGGCAGTCCAACGCACGCACATTCTTCGAAGCGTTCTTCCGCCCGGTTCTGATCGAAGACGGTAATCCCGGACTTTACACGGGCTATTTCGAGCCCGAGCTTCTGGGCAGTCGCCGCCCGACTGAACGCTTCCGCTATCCGCTGTACCGCAAACCCAGCACAATCCCGCCCGGCACCGCCTGGTACACCCGCGGCGAGATTGAAGAACAGAACCTGATGGACGGGCGTAATCTGGAAATCGCCTGGGTCGAAAGCCCGGTCGATGTGTTCTTTCTTCAGGTGCAGGGTTCTGGGCGCGTGCGTCTGGCCGATGGGGGGGTGATCCGCGTCGGTTACGGCGGCAACAACGGGCACCCCTATCGCTCGGTCGGGGCCGAGATGGTGCGCCGTGGGCTGTTGCCGGCCCATAAGGTTTCGGCGCAGGTGATCCGCAACTGGGTCAAGAAGTTCCCCGATGAAGGGGCCCGGTTGCTGCGCCACAATCCCAGCTTTGTCTTCTTTCGCGAGGTGAACCGCGTGGCCGCCGACAAGGGACCGCTTGGTGCGATGAACCGGTCGATCACGCCAAACCGGACTGTTGCGGTGGACCCCGATTATGTGCCGCTGGGTGCGCCTGTCTGGCTGGAAAAACACGGAAAATCCCCGATTCGCCGCCTGATGATTGCGCAGGATACCGGTTCGGCGATCAAGGGTGCGCAAAGGGCCGACATATTCTATGGCACAGGATCCGAGGCAGGGCGCGAGGCTGGCCGGATCAAGGATCCGGGTCGGATCGTGGTGCTGATGCCGATCCAGCGCGCCTTTGCGCTGGTGCCCGAAGGCTAGGGCGACGTGGCGCGCAAACGGCGGCCTTTGTCGCCCGAAGACGAAGACCTGTGGCGGCGGGTTGCCAAAACCACGACCCCTCTGCGGCCGGATGTCCGGCAACCTTTGGTTCAGCCGCCGCCCGCTGCGGTCAAAAAACCGCCAAAACCTGCCAAACCAGCCTTTGCCCCTGCCCCGTTTCGATTGGGCAGCCAGGCATCCGAAGTGCCGCGACACGATCTGGCCCCAAGCGTGGCCGAGCAATTGGACGCCGCCCCGTTGCGCATGGACAAGAAGACCTTCGCGCGGCTGAAGCGCGGCAAATCCCGGCCCGAAGCGCGGCTTGACCTGCATGGGATGACCTTGGATCAGGCTCAGGGCGCGCTGTTCGATTTCATCCCCTCGACCCGCGCACGCGGATGCCGCCTTGTGCTGGTCATCACCGGTAAGGGGCGCAACCGCGACGGTGGCGGCCCGATTCCCGAACGCATGGGTGTGTTGCGCCATCAGGTGCCGCGCTGGCTGACTGGGCCTGCGCTGGGTGCGATGGTCCAGCAAGTCACGCCAGCGCATCCGCGCCATGGAGGCTCAGGCGCGTTTTACGTCTACCTCAGGCGCTGACGGCAACAATTTCCGCGCCGGAAGCAATCCCAGCGTGATGATGACCCCGGCCACCGCGAAATAGACCGCATAGCCCCACATCTGCTGTGGGAAGCTGAGGCCCCAGTCGATCAGGACACCGCTGATGCCCGGGCCAATGGCAGAGCCGAAGACCATCAGTGCCGCGGACAGCGCCTTGATGGATCCCAGATGTCTGGTGCCAAAGAATTCGGCCCAGAGGGCTGCAGGCACGGTCGCCTGGATGCCTGAACCAAGGGCAAATACCACCAGGCTGATCGCTGCGCCGAATAGGGTTTCGGCGGCGGCCATGATAACGAAGGACACAATATATGGGACCATATAGGCCATCGCCAGCACCGCAGACCCGAAACGGTCAATCAATGCCCCGGCGACAAGTGTCGCGCCCAGCGCGGCAGCGGTGAACAGCGGCATCAGGGCCACATAGTCGACCAACGCCCAGCCTTTCACCTCGGTCAGATGCACCTGTTGAAAGAACAACGCCGTGCCCCAGGCAGGCGGGCCCAGCAGCACCGGCACCATCATCCAGAACAGCCAATGATGCAGAACATCGCGGCGGGTCCAGTGACGACACTGCATCCCAACGGACTGGGTTTGCCTGGCGACAGATTGCGGTGTGCGTTCCGCACGCAGCAACCGCGCCAGAACCGGCATGGTCAAAAGCACCATCACAGCGGCAAGCAGCCAAAGCCAACGCCAGTCAAACCGGACCAGAAGTGCGACGAACAGAATCGGCAGTATCGCCTGCCCGAACGAAAACCCCATAGCTGCAATCGACAATGCCCGCCCCCGCGTGGCGACAAACCAGCGGGCCATGGCAACGACGCTGAGGTGGCTCATCATGCCCTGCCCCGCAAAGCGCAGAAGAAACACCGCCAGGATCAGCATCGCGCCATTCTGCGCCCCGGCCATCAGCAGGCAGGCCAGCGCCAGTACAACCGCGACAATCGCCCCAAGATGGCGGACGCGAAAACGGTCGGTCAGCGCCCCGGCCCAGATCATGACCACTGCCGATATCATCGTTCCAACCGTATAGATCCCGCCCCAGGCGCCGTGGCTCAGCCCGAACGCGCCCCGAATTTCACCTGCAAAGAGCGAGATGAAATAGGTCTGCCCATAGCTTGACGTAAACGCCAGAAGCGCCCCTGCACCAAGGAAGGGCGCGTTTGCGCGCAGAAATGTCAGGAAACCCATGGGCAACATCTGTGCCGCTTTGGCCGAAAAGGGAAGTGAATAGATTTGCTTGCAACGCGCAGAGAAAGATTATCCCGTAATGTCAGAGTCTTGGCGATGGCTGGAGGGGCCAGCCCCTCCAGACCTCCCCGGAGTATTTTTGGCGAAAAGACGGGTGCAGGCAGGGCAGATCTTCGTGTTGAGGGCGAATGGCCGGTCTTTCAGACTACAGCACGTAGCGGCCCAGATCGGCGGATTTCATCAACTCGCCCAGATGCTCTTCGACAAACGCGGCATTGACCGTGACGCTGTCGCCACCGCGATCGGGGGCGTTGAAGGACAGGTCTTCGAATACCCGCTCCATCACCGTGTAGAGGCGGCGCGCGCCGATGTTCTCGACAGACTGGTTCACCTCGGCCGCGATATGGGCCAGGGCCTTGATGCCGTCTTCGGTGAAATCAACGGTGACCTGTTCGGTTCCCATCAGCGCGGTGTATTGCAGGGTCAGGGCGTTGTCGGTTTCGGTTAGAATTCGCACGAAGTCCTGTTCGGTCAGGGCGCGCAACTCGACCCGGATCGGCAGGCGGCCCTGAAGTTCGGGCAGCAGGTCCGAGGGTTTGGCGATGTGGAACGCGCCCGAGGCAATGAACAGGATATGGTCAGTTTTGACCGGGCCATGTTTGGTCGAAACAGTTGTCCCTTCGATCAGCGGCAGCAGATCGCGCTGCACGCCTTCGCGGCTGACGTCCGCCCCGCGCGCATCGGCGCGGGCGCAGACCTTGTCAATCTCGTCCAGGAAGACGATGCCGTTCTGCTCGACCGCGTCCAGTGCGGTTTTCGTCACCGTTTCATCATCCAGCAGCTTGTCAGCCTCTTCCCCGATCAGCGCATCATAGGATTGCGAGACCGTCATGGTTTTCGTCACTGTTCTGCCCGGAAACGCCTTTCCGAACAGATCGCCGATATTCATCATGCCCATCTGGCTGCCCTGCCCGCCAAGGTCGATATTGCCCATCGGGTTCGAGGTGTCTGCCAGTTCCAGCGTGATCTCGGTCTCGTCCAGCTCTCCGCGTTTCAGCTTTTCGCGGAACATTTCGCGGGTGCGGTCGCGCGCCCCTTCCCCGGTCAGCGCGTCGATCACCCGGTCTTCGGCAGCCTGGCGCGCGCGCGCGGTCACGTCTTCACGCATCCGGTCGCGGGTCATGGTGATTGCTGCTTCGACCAGATCGCGCACGATCTGTTCGACATCGCGCCCGACATAACCAACTTCGGTAAACTTTGTTGCTTCGATCTTCAGGAATGGCGCATGCGCCAGCTTTGCCAAACGGCGCGAGATTTCGGTTTTGCCGACGCCGGTCGGGCCAATCATCAGGATGTTTTTTGGATAAACCTCATCACGCAGATCATCGGCGAGCTGTTTGCGACGCCAGCGATTGCGCAAGGCAACGGCCACGGCGCGTTTTGCATCCTTCTGGCCGATAATGAACCGGTCAAGTTCGCTGACGATTTCGCGCGGGGTCAGGTCGGTCATTGATCAATCACCTCAACAGTCAGCGATCCGTTTGTGTAGACGCAGATATCCGATGCAATCGCCATCGCCTTGCGGGCCACGGTTTCAGCGTCAAGATCACCATCCATCAGCGCCCGTGCCGCGGCCAGCGCATAGTTGCCGCCAGACCCGATCGCGGCCACGTCATGTTCGGGTTCAAGAACGTCCCCGGCGCCTGTGATCACATAAAGGGCGGACCCGTCAGTGACGATCAGCATCGCCTCGAGCTTTTGCAGGTATTTGTCGGTGCGCCAGTCTTTGGCCAATTCGACCGCAGCGCGCTGAAGCTGGCCGGGGGTTGCCTCCAGCTTGGTTTCCAGCCGTTCCAGCAGGGTAAAGGCGTCCGCCGTCGACCCGGCAAAGCCGGCGACCACGTCCTGACCGCCGGGCGACAGGCGCCGCACCTTGCGCGCCGTGCCCTTGATGACGGTCTGGCCCAGGCTGACCTGGCCGTCGCCGGCAACAACCGCTTTGCCACCCTTGCGCACACCGATGATGGTCGTTCCGTGCCAGCCGGGAAAACTATCGTCCTGCATCTCGCCCCCTTTGTTCCTGGGCTATATGAGTGGCAGAGTCCGGGGTTGCAACCCCGCCTGAAAGGCAGAAGGCCAAAGACCAATGCGCGACAAATGGATCCGTCAGCTGCTTGACGACTGGGTGCCGCTTGCGCTGCGAGCGGGGCTGACGCCTGATGCCTTTCAACCCGGTGACAGCTGGCATCGCAGGGACGCCCGGCGCGCGCATCTTGTGCTGCGGTTGGACGGCCCGCAACGCTCGGTCATTGTGAAACGCATATTCGCGCCGGTTGATCAGGACAGGTTTCGCGCCGCAATGTCCGCCCAGCGCCGGGCCGAGGCGGCGTTGCGCGGACATCCGACAGCCAATGCGCCGCGCATTCTGGCAACGGATCCGGAGGCCTGTATCTGCCTGATGGACTGCGCGCCGGGCGAAACGGTGGACGCACTCTGTGCGGATACATCCGATCCGATGCCGGCATTGCGCCGGGCGGGTGCCTGGTTGGCCGCATTTCACAAAAGCGCCGCGCAGGAACAGCGTCGATTCCAGCCCGGATACATGGTTGATCACATCGCAGATCTGGGCAGGCAGGTCGGGGATGGGACCTTGAAAATTCGCGCCCCGGCGGCGTTCCTGTCGCATGCGCGGCAAGTGCCCGGTTGGGCGCGGTCATTTGATCAGGGTCCTACCGTCAGCGCCGTAAAACACGGCGATATGAACATGCGGAACATCCTGCTGGACGATCACGGCTGCGCGACCGGCATAGATTTTTCGGGCCAGGGTCCGGCACCTGTGGGCTTTGATATCGCAAGGTTCCTGCTGAACCATGCCGAGGTTTATGGGGACCTCGATCATTTGAAAACGGGCAGTGCCGTTACACCGGCCGCGCTGGCAGCATTCTTTGAAGGCTATGACATTGTTGGACCGGCCGACGCATCGGTGGCCTTCATGCTAAAACTTCAACTGTTGATTGACTGGGTGCGGGTGCCGCCGGAAGACAAGGGGTCGTCAATGCTCCACCACATCCGGTTTCAGCGGATTCGCAAACTGGCCGAGGTTGCCTTCGGATGATAAAAGGCGCCCGTGGGGCGCCTTGATTCTTACCGGACAGTCAGCGGATCAGACGACTTCGTCGATCCAGCTTTGCAGCGCTGCCTTTGGCGCGGCGCCGACCTTGTTGGATACAACTTCGCCGCCCTTGAACATGAACAGCGCGGGAATGCCGCGAACGCCAAGCTGACCGGGCGAATTCGGATTCTCGTCAACGTTGACTTTGACGATCTTCACCTTGCCGTCGTATTCGTCGGACAGTTCTTCAAGGGCCGGGCCGATCTGTTTGCAGGGGCCGCACCATTCAGCCCAGAAATCGACGACGACCGGCACGTCGGACTGGCGCACTTCGGCATCAAAAGTATCATCGGTTACGGCAACGGTGGCCATGGCGGAATCTCCTGCAAGGTGTGAATTCGTGTCAGGGATCGAACCTAGGAATGCAGCACGCCCGGGTCAAGGGAGTGTGGTGCGGCGCAGTGCCATCCTCACGATGTCGTGCGGAAGTGGCATCAGAGCCGGCCCGCCGGTCCACAGAATCGCGGTGTCGATCCGGCGATCCGGATAGATCTGCGCCAACGCGGCGGCATATGCGCCCATCTGACGCAACAGCCCATCGGGCACCGCATCCGGGTTCGCGGGAATAATCCGGTTCGATTTGTAGTCGATCGCCAGAACGCGGTCGTCCGACACGATCAGCCGGTCGATCGTGCCGTGAATGCGTCGCCCGCCCAGTTCTTCAAGCGCCGCCGTCACCCCAACTTCGGCCAGTGCGCCGGGCAGAAGTGCGTCGGCCATTGCGGGGCTGTCCAATGAGGCGATGGCATGGGCCAGACATTCCGCAATTTCATCTGCGTCAGGCCGGTCGGGGCTTTGCCGCAGGATCGCGGCGCCATCGGATTCCCACGCAGTCCTCGCCAGTTCTGGCAGATGCTCCAGCGCCAGATGGATCAGACGACCGCGCCGCAGGCTGGCCGCTTCATCTGCTTCACCGGAAAGCTCCCTAGCCAGCGCCTTGGCACCCCCGAGGTCCGAGGGCGACAGCGTCGGCAGCGTACTATCCGGCCTGGGTGCCGGTTCACCGATCCACGTCGGCAATCCGGCAGGATCTGACGCCGGTTTATCACCCATCTCGGCAATCGGATCGGCCCAGAGGCCCGTCTCAAACCGTTGGCCAGCGCCTGCTGGGGTTCCGAGTTCAGCGGGCGCGACCGCCGTCATTCCGGTTTCGACCAGATCGTACCAGCTTGCCGACCCTGCCGGGCGCTGGCCTGCGCCACAGACGATCAGCCAGTTTTCCGCGCGAGTCATTGCAACATAAAGCAACCGGCGGCGTTCAGCCGCATCCGCCGCCGTCTGCGCATCCGCGGCCCTGGCGAGTATCGGGGGCCTTTCGTCCCTTAGCTGCTTCCACAGGGGGGCTTCGCCCGGCGGGACCAACAGCTCATCCGCGCCGGCGCGCTGATCCCGCAGGGTGTCCGGCAAAATGACAACCGGCGCTTCCAATCCCTTCGCGCCATGAACCGTCATCACCCGAATGGCGCGCCCTTTCCCGGCCAGTTCGCGTTTCACCTCAACATCGCCGCTGTAAAGCCAGGCCAGGAATCCCGTCAGGCTGGGCACCTCCAGCCGCTCATACGCCAGCGCCTGATTGAGCAATTCGTCGATCCCGTCTTCCGCTTCGACGCCAAGCCGCCCCAGCAGGCGGGCCCGGCCGTGATGGCGTGTCAGAATACGCTCGATCAGCTCATAGGGGCGCAGGAAATCTGCATCCCGGCGCAGCAGATCGAGTGTTTGGCGTGCCTCGCTGGTCTGATCACGATCCCGCATGGCTTGCCACAGGAACGCCCCGTCGCGCCCCTGCGCCAGATTGTACAGCGCATCTTCCGACCAGCCGAACAAGGGGGATCGCAGGGCGGTGGCCAGGGACAAGTTGTCTTCGGGCGTGACCAGAAACGACAACAAAGCGGTGATATCGCGCACGGCCAGTTCGTCATTCAGCTTCAGCCTGTCAACACCGGCAACGGCAAGCCCTTCGGCCTTGCAGCAGCGGATGATCTGATGAAACATCTGCGACCGGCGTTGCAGCAGGATCAGGATATCCCCGGCGCTGATCCGGCGCATCTTGCCCTCTTGATCAGTCAAGGTGACCCCGGCATCAATCAGGCGTTTGACCTCCTGCGCAATCGCGCCGGCCAGCTGACTTTTGGCATCCTGTTTGCCCGGCAGGTCCACGGGATCGAACCAGTCTTTGTCCGGTTGTTTTTCCGGATTGTCGATGATCGGCCACAGGTCGACACGCCCGGGCATCGCCGCGTGAAAGGCTTCGTGCAATGTGCCCTGCCCCAGCCCCGCGCCCGCGTCACCGGAAAATGTCGCATCGACGACCTGCAATATCGCGCGTGATGATCGGAAAGAATGCCGCAGCTCCAACCGTTGAACTCCGGCGCCAAGGCGGTCTTCGAAGTGGTCGAACATGCGGTCAAACGCATCCGGGTCGGCCCCCTGGAACGAATAGATGGATTGCTTGCGATCACCCACGACGAACAGGGTGCGGTGCGTGTCGGCCCGCGCGCCATGCCCGGCGGCGAATTCACGGGCCAGAAGCTCGATCACCTGCCATTGCACCGGGTTTGTGTCCTGCGCTTCGTCCACAAGGATATGATCGGTGCCGCCATCAAGGCGGAACAGGACCCAGTCTGCAACCGAAGGCTCGCTAAGCAATCTGCGGGTTTTCAGGATCAGATCGTCAAAGTCGAGCCATCCGCGCCGCAGTTTTTCGCGGCCATACCGTGGCAGGAAGCCGGCGGCAAAACCGTGCAGCGCAGCGGTTTTCTCAGCGCCAAGAAGGGCCAGCCGCACCGGTCGGGCATCGGCAACACGTTCCATCAACGCGTCGAGCGCTGTCGGGTCCGCCACTTTCAAGCGGCTGTCTTTCGTTGGAAATGCACCCACTTTTGCCGTGAAAGGTGCCTTGGCACCACTGCCAGTCAAAAAGACACTCTCAAATGCGACAAGATCCCCGATATCTGGTGCATCAGGGTCGAATCCTGCCAGCTTTGTCGCGGCTTTCTGGTCGTTGGACGACCCCGTTCGAAGGATGGGCATCAGATCGCTGATCACGCCCCTCGACGGTGGTTCAAGAACACGGTCCAACAGATCCTGCCCGGTCAGCCCCGGTTCGAGTCCGAATCGTTTCCAGACCTCATCCCGGGACAGCGGGTCTTCAAACTCTGCCCGGTGGCGGGCCACTTCGGCGGCAAGCCGGGCGATGTCTTCGCCGGTGTAATGCAGGGCCAGCGCGTCGACCAAAGGGCTGGCTTGCGGGTCATCGGCCATCGCCTCCAGCACATCGCCGATCAGGACCTTCTGGGCCCGCTCGTCAATTTCGACAAACTGCGGTGACACGCCCGCTTCCAGGGGAAAGCGGCGCAGGACCGCGCTGCAAAAGGCATGGATCGTCTGGATTTTCAGCCCGCCGGGCGCTTCGATGGCGCGGGCGAACAGGGTGCGGGCGCGGGGCAGATCCGCAATGTGATCGACGCCAAGGTCTGAAAGTGCTTCGCGCAGCACATCTTCGGGCAGCATGGCCCATTCCCCAAGACGCTTGAACAGGCGATTCTGCATCTCGGACGCGGCGGCCTTGGTATAGGTCAGGCACAGAATGTTCTGCGGTGGCACACCTTGCAGCAGCAGACGCGCAACCCGGTCGGTCAGCACCCGCGTCTTGCCCGAGCCTGCGTTGGCCGACAGCCAGGTGGACCCGGCCGGATCCGCGGCCTGATGCTGGCGCATCGTGGCTTCGTTCAGAGCGCTCATTCACCGCCCCCTTCGCCAAGTGACCATTCGCCAAACCGCGCCAGATGATCATAATCCCCGGTATAGCTGACATCTTCCATCGCGCGCAGCGCCAGGTAGCCTTTGCCGGGGTCATAATAGGCTGAGATCAGCGCATTGAGGTCCGCAAGCCCCTGCGCCAATTCATCCTCTTCAGGTGAAACAGAGACTGTTTTGCGCGTTGCGCCCAGGCCGATATAGCTGGCCTGCGACACCGTTGCCGGTGCGATCCCTTTGAACGCGCCCCAACGAACAATCAGGCATTCCAGCAGCAACTGCTTGTCAAAGACACTGATCTGCCGGGCGCTTGGCGGGCTGGATTTATAGTCATAGATGGCCAGCGTTCCGTCGCGCAGCCGGTCAATGCGGTCCGCCTTGGCCACCAGATGAAATTCGGGATCTGCAAGATCCAGATGCCCCGTAACCTCGGTCGTCGAGTCCAGTATGTCGGACTGACGCGCAAGTTCCGTTTCGATGAACCAACCGGCGGCGCGCGCGATCCGTGCCAGCCAAAGGCTGCGTGTTACCGGCCAGGGAACTTCGTCCGCCAGGACCGTGCGCGCAGCGATCATCAAAGCGTCGCGCGCTGTTGCCGGATCAGTCGGGACGCCTTGGTCGATGAACCGTTCGAACACCTTGTGAAGAACCGATCCCCGAAGCCGTGCATCGGGGCTGGGACGCAGCGGATTGAGCGGCTTCAGATCAAGAATGTGCCGGGCATAGATCGCGTATGGGTCACGGATCAGCGTTTGAATTTGCGTGGCTGACAAATGCCTCGGGCGGTGTTCGACGGGGGGTTTCGGGGACGGCCGATGCGCTGGGCTTTGCGTTTCAAGATCTGCGTCCAGCGCTGCGGCCATGTCGCACCAATGATTGCCGCGCATGCGCATGGATTCCAGTGCCTCGGACCCGCCGGTTTCGGCCAGCCCTTCCAACAGGCTTGTCAATCGCGCGACCCATCGCGCCGGAACCGCTTCTGCATCGGTGGTGCGCCGCGCGCGCGACAGAACGACGGATGGCGCGGCGATGGCCTGCTGAAAATCATGCGCCGACAGGCCAATGCGCCGTTCGGGCAACAGCAAACCGGCTTCGGCCCGCATGGCACGGTTTAGCCAGGGGTCGGGCGCGGGCGCCGACGGCCAGGTGCCTTCGTTGAGCCCGCCGAGGATCACCAGATCGGCCCCTTGCACGCGCGCCTCCAACGTGCCCCAGATCATCACACCGGAATGGGACCGCACCGGGTCACGCACATCGATCGCGGCCAGAACCGCGCCAAGAATATCGGCAAAATCCTGACCCGAGATTGGTCCGGCGGCATCGGATTCCGCCAGCAAATCGGTCAGGGCCTGACGTGCGGCCTTGCCAGCCTCCGCCCCCCACAGATCGCCAGAACCCACCGCATCTGCGCCCCGCGCCAGGGTTTCCGCACAGTTGATCAGATGGGTAAGGTGATCTGCCAGAGGCGCCTCTGCATCAGTGCCCTCGTCCAGCGCGACGGAGATCCGATCTGCCCAGGCCTGACGCTCGGGCCGGTATATTGCCCATCTGTCCAGGCTGGCCTTGTCCGGAAATGCCGGGCCGCGATGGCGCAGCGAAAGTTCCAGATCGCGGGTCATGCGCAAATGGTCGCCACGATCCGCGCCCGATGCGCAAAGCGGATGTTTGAGCAGTGCAATCAAGCCTTCAACGGTGGTTTTCTGCTGTGTCAGAGCCATAATTTGCCGCAGGAACCGCCCCGGCGGTGACAGGTCCAGCGGTCGCCCGGCGCTGTCGTCGGGTTCGATGCCCCAGCGGTCCAGGGCGGCGGCCACCCGGCGTGTCAGGGTCCTGTCCGGCGATATCAACGCGGCCACGACGCCGTCTTCGACGGCCTGACGCAGACGCAGCGCAATGGAAAGCGCTTCGGTGCGCGGTGTTGGCGCTTCAAGCAGATCAACTCCGGCCATTGCGTCGGTCAGATCGCCCAAACCGGGCCCGTCGCGCAGCCAGTGATGGGTGAACGGCGCTGGCCGCAGCGCAAGCGAAACGACCCGATTGCGCGCGTCGCGCCTGTCGGCCTGCCAGGCCACGACCTGTGCGGGCGGCAGATTTACCTGATCCAGGAAACGGGCAAAACGATACTGCGGATGATCCTCGGCACCTGTTGCATGCAAAAGATCACCCCAGTGGTCCCCCGACATGGTGAAATCGAACCCTGGCAACACCACCGCACCCTGGGGCAGCTTTGCCACAGCCGCCATGAACAGCGCCGTCGCCCCGCGAGAGCCTGTTGAGCCGGCCACGATCACCGGATGTGTCGGCGGAGCTTCTTCCCAATTTTTCGCGATCTGTTCGACCGCGCGGCGCTGACGGGCTTCGGTATCCGGGGCGGCGGTATTGTCGAAATAGCGCTGCACGATATTGATGAAATCCAGGCTGCGCTGCCAATGGCCTGATGCGTCAGCGATGTTCAATGCGGCCAGCGCGTCCGGAGCCAGACCTTCGCCCTGCATTTCGTCCAGCAGTGCAATTAGACTGTCCGCCAGATCAAAGGCGGCGCGACGCGGAGCCAGGGTCGGATCCGCCTCGATCAATCCGCGGATCAGACGGCCAAGTTCCAGTTTGCGCCGCAGTGGCGAAACCGCTGCCGCCGCGTCGGGCAGCGGGGTCGCAGGGCCAAGTTCGGTGACCAGCCTCAGCCTTGGGACCAGCCGCGCGGGGCCCGCGTCAAACAGATCGCGCATGCGGCGGCGCATGCGTTGGGTATTCACGAAAATCTCGGTGCGACCCAGCAGCGTCGGATCCCCGCAGGCGCGTTCAACCAGCCCGTCGATCAGGGCCTGGGGGAAATCCGCGCCCGGTGGCAGGCCAAAGATGCGCGCGCCCGGCGCGCTGGCAAAAAGCTCAGTCATGCGCGAACTGGTCTTGTGCAAGCATGTCTTCGGCCAGCGGAATCGCCTCCGGATAGCCGACATCGCACCAGCCGTCCTGGTGCAGCGTGCCGAATAGCCCGCCATCCGCAATCTGGTGATCCCACAGCCGGTTCAGCGAAAAGGCCTTGCCCGGCATCTGCGCCAGCACGTCGGTGTGGGTGATCTGAGCGCCTGAATAGACAAGATCGCCCCCACGGGTCAGGCGGCCGTGGGCATCCATCGAAAAATCTCCGCCGCCCTGGCGACCGATTGCCAGATCGACGGGGATCAACAGCAACAGGGCCTGCATCCTGTGCGCCTGCCAGGTGACGCATAGCTCTTGCAGCGGGTTCGGACCGGTCCAGACCACATCGGGGTTGAGCGTATAAACCGCACCAGACCCAAGCGTTGGCAGCGCCGCTTTCAACCCGCCCCCTGTGTCGAGGATTTCCGGCGTTTCAATGCACACCGATACATCACTGCCGTGCAGATGCGCGGCAATCTGATCGGCACAGTGGTGGGCGTTCACTGCGATGCGATCCACCTTGTTCCGGGCAAGGTCCAGGGCGCGATCCAGCAGTGGCCGACCTGCCACCGGAATCAACGGCTTGGGGCGGTTCCGGGTCAAGGCGCCCATGCGCGTCCCGAAGCCTGCGGCAAATATCATTGCGGCGTCTGGCGCGTTTTGTTCAGTCACGGAACACCCCGGACAACGCCTCGATGCGGGGGTGCCAGCCAGCGCCATGGGCCACGATGTTCAGGCTGCGCTGCCCTTCCTCTGGCAGGGTTGTGAATTCCAGCTCCAGGCGATGATCCGGCAGGTTGCCATCCAGCCGGTCGGGCCATTCCACCAGGGTCAGGGCGATTTCAAAGGCATCGCTCAGACCAAGCTCATCGACATCGGCCAGCCCGCCAAGACGGTAGAGGTCCGCGTGCCAGATCTCCAGTTCGCCGGCATGATAGGTCTGGACCAGCGTGAAAGTGGGCGAGGGGACATCCTCAGTCAGGCCAACAGCGCGCAGTCGAGCCTGAATCAGGGCGCGCGCAAAATGAGTCTTTCCGGCGCCGATCGACCCCGACAGAAGCAGCGCATCACCAGCACCCACCAGCGGGGCCAGGCGTTCCGCCAGATCCGCAGTCGCCCTGGCCGAAGGCAGCAGCCGGGTCCAACGGGCAGGTCCGGCGTCCGGGGATGATTGGGCGACATGCATGGCACAAACCTAGCGCAGGTCTGCCGGTGACTGAATCACAAACCGCAGACCTGTCCGATTTTCCTGGTGGCGCGGGGCAAACCCTAACCCGACGCACCCGCCGCGCGCCTGTCAAGCCGGGTCACTCCGGCAACTTTGGGTGCACGCACGGTACCGATCCTGAACCCAACCAGCGTCGCACCGCCTGACAGTGGTGCCGCGCGCATCGACAAGGCCCGCCCGTCCATCATGCGCAGCGTGTCGGTCCAGGGCGCACGATCTTCCCTTGCATGCGCAAATGTCCTGAGCTGTTTCCAGGCCGGCGTCGCTGCGGTTCTGGCATTCCAGCGCTGCATCGCGTCGGAAAGGGTCATATCGCCCAGCGAGGATCGCGGATCGACCCCCCACATGGCTGCATAGGCCGCATTCGACAGCGTCAGTACCCGGGCGTTGTCGAAAATCACCAAAGCCTCATCAAGCGAATCAAGAACGGCCTGGCTGAGGTCCAGTTCGGCGCGGAACTGGCGCGTCAGGGCAATCTCGTGCGTGATGTCCTTGAAAATCAGGGCGAAGGCGCCATTCCCATGGGGCCGCCCCTTCACATCCAGAACCTGCCCGTCCGCCAATGTCCAGGTGGCCGCATACCCGTGCCCACTGGCCCCGCCCTCAAGCTCGGTCAGGTTCTCGCGCCATTCTTTGTAGTTACGCGGTTCGGGCATGCGTCGATCTTCGCGCAACCGGTCGAGGAAGGTGAACAGCGACGGCTTTGTGATCACGAATTCAACCGGAATGGACAGAATCTCTGCCAGGGCAGGGTTGAACAATGTCAGCGCCCGGTCCTGGTCGAAGATCGCCAATCCGCTGTCCAGGCTGGCAAAGGTCTGGGTCAGCGTTTGCCGGAACGCGCCGAGTGCCGCATCCGCCGCAACTTCACGCGCAGCACTGACGGCGGTGTAGATGACACCGTCAGCAAGGGCCTGGGCTGAGACTGTGTACCAATCTGTCGGGGCCCTTGCGGATCCCAGCAAGGCCAGGCGGCGTGGTTCGCCAAAGCCATCGTGCCCTGCATCGGTGTCGAAAATATGCGGCGGCGGCCATGTTTCCGTCTGCCCATTGATCGCTGCGACACAGTCAAGATACGCGCTGTTGGCCCAGTTGATCTGCCCTTTCCCACTGGGCTGCACGCGGTCTTCGCGCCATACCAGCCAGGGCACCCCTTCCGAGATTGCGCGCAACGTCTCCATCTCTTGCTGAGCGGCGGCAAGGCTCAGCCGGTCGACCTGCAGCGTCGCCTCGCTGGTTTCGACATGGGCGAGCGAGACTCGCAGGACATCATCGCGGACGCTCAGGACGACGCGGGTTGTGCCATCGGTTGACAGCAATGTCGTGCGCCCGCCGGATAGGGCGCGATCCCGTGCCTGCGCAAGATCAGGCAGGCGGGGGGTCAGCAGCTGCAACAAGCGCGACCAGTCGGATCCTTCGTTCGGTGTGGCAGACAGGATCTGCCGCGCCTGAGGGGTGGCATCCAGAACTTGATCATCCGCGAACAGGAAAACCGCCCCTTCATCCGACGCTGCCAGCGGCCCGGCACCACGTCGGGAACGGGCGCTCAGCACAGTTGTCAGTCCAAGACCGCCAAGTGCTGCCAGAAATGCGCTTCCCACAATACCGAGAATCAGAAGGACATCTGCCCCTGCCATAGCATACTCACAAACCGTTACCCCGCGCTCATAATCCGTTCAGGAAGATTAACAGCGGGTTAACGCAACGTGGCGTTGTAGATCATGACGTGGCGTCCGGCGCTCTGCGACATTGCACGACGCGGCATTGAGGCGGCCCTAGACCACGAACCTCTGGTTGGGGCCAAGCGGCATCCGGTCGGCGGCAAGAACATCCATCGGCCAGGTCACCACAACCCGTGCGCCACTTTGTTCGTTGGCATCCGAAAGATTGCTGAAGACCAGGTTTGCCCCGCTGCGTTCCAACAGGGTCTTTGCAATGAACAGACCCAGGCCCATACCGTCATAGCCGGGTCGTGAGGTATCCGGGTGACGCACAAACGGGTCGCCGATGCGCCCAAGGATCTGCGGCGGAAATCCCGGCCCGTCATCCGTGATCGTGATGGAAATATGACTCTGCGTCCATCGAAGCCTGATCTGAACCTGCCGAGTGGCGAAATCGACCGCATTCTGAGTCAGATTGCGCAGGCCGTGAATGACTTCGGGTCGCCGCTGAATGGATGGTTCCACATCGGACCCGCCGTCACCGGGGCCGATTTCATAGACAATGCTGCGCCCGCGCTGCGCGTGGGGTTCGGCGGCGTCCTGTACAACCTGGCTGAGCGGGGCAATCCTGAGGTGCAGATCATCCTTGCCGCTTTGCCCCATCGAGCGCAGGATATCGCGGCAGCGGTCTGCCTGTTCGCGGATCAAAGCTGCGTCTGCGGCCAGTTCGGGTTTGTCGCCAAGTTCATCCGCCAATTCGCTGCTGGCCAGTTTGATGGTTGCCAGCGGCGTGCCAAGTTCATGCGCCGCAGCAGCGACAACACCGCCCAGGTCGGTGAGCTTCTGTTCGCGCGCCAACGCCATCTGGGTCGCGGCCAGGGCGTCGGACATGGCGTGCACCTCGGCCGTGACGCGGCGCGCGTATACGGCAAGGAACATCACGCCGATGACGATGGCCACCCAGAATCCCCAGACAAACAGGCGGGGCATTTGCAACAGATCGCCATCCACCGTGCGCAGCGGCGCGTGCCAGATCGCCACGAGTGAGATCATCAGAATTGTCGCGCCGCCCAGCAGAACGGTCGATCGCGGCCTGAGTGCTGTGGCCGAAATCGTGACCGGCACCAGCAGCAGCAAGGCAAACGGATTGTTGAGGCCGCCGGCCAGCGCCAGAAGCGCCGACAGTTGCGCCGCATCGAACAACAACATGCCCAGCAATTCCCGCTCGGACAGGCGGGTGTTGCGCGGATAGACCAGAATCGCGACCAGATTGGCCGTAACCGAGGCACCCACCACCACCAGGATCAGGGCCAGGTTCAGCTCCAGCTTGAAGATGACGCCGGCCACGACAATCGTTGCCAACTGACCGGCCACAGCGATCCAGCGCAGGACCGTCAGCGTTCTAAGGCGGACCCAGTCGCCCCGCACGCGAGGCAGCAGAATCGCAGTATCCTGATCAGGCATCCTGTTTCACGACCTGTTCAAATCCAAATGTCTGGCGTAGCTTAGCGGCGATATGCCGCCCGGCCCAGCCGTTGCGGGTACCATAGGGCGGTTTGAACGCAAGGATCAGGCATGACAGACAACACCCTCAAGATCGGTCCCGACGCCTCCTTGCTGTTGGTTGATGATGACGAAGCATTCCTGCGGCGGCTTGGCCGCGCCATGGAAAAACGCGGGTTCGAGGTTACCATGTCGGAAACCGTGGCCGATGGCGTGAAGCTGGCGCGCGATGCTCCGCCCGCCTATGCGGTGGTCGACCTGAGACTGAACGACGGCAACGGTCTGGATGTGGTCGAGGCGCTGCACGCGGCGCGGCCGGATTGCCGCGTGATCGTCCTGACGGGTTATGGCGCGATTGCCACTGCGGTCGCGGCGGTCAAGATCGGGGCGGTGGACTATCTGTCCAAACCGGCAGATGCCAATGACGTCACCGCCGCCTTGCTTGCGTCCGAAGATTCGCTGCCACCGCCACCCGAAAACCCGATGAGCGCGGATCGCGTCCGTTGGGAGCATATTCAACGCGTGTACGAGCAATGCGACCGCAACGTCAGCGAAACCGCGCGGCGATTGAACATGCACCGGCGGACGTTGCAAAGGATACTGGCAAAACGGTCGCCGCGATAAATCTGCGCAACAAAACTGTCCTCATCATAGTGCCGACCGACGTCTGGCGCGGCGATTAGTCAACCGCCAGGCTTCCCGATTTCTCACAGATCAAAACGCTTGCTGATCTTGTCCACGACCATGCCGTTTTCCAGGGTCACCCCGTGGTCGTGGTGCCAGTCGCGAAACCCGCGGCTTTGATAATAGATCAGCCCGCCGTCGTTGTCGGCGCGGATGGTGGCGTTGATCCAGACATAACCCAGTGATTTGGCAGCGCTCGCGGATGCGGCGAACAGCGCGGACCCGATGCCCAGACCGGTGCGCCCGATCTGAACAAATGTGGCAATGTCGCAAGCTTCGGGCGGCAGATTGTCATGTGGCCCGATCCACTGAAAGCCGACGATGTCATCATCCGCCTCGGCCACATGCCAGGCAGAGGCGTTCGGCTGGTCGGACATCCAGTCGGCCAGATCGGATCCGGTCACCGGCTGCGTTAACGCGGTGGTGCCGCCGCGTGTGATGATCGCATTCAGCAGGCGCGCCATGTCAGGCGTATCGAGGGTTGAGGCACGGCGGACGCTGATCATGCCATCTTTTCCAGAAGCAGATCGTGACGTGCGGTAAAGGCGGCGCGTACCTCGACCGGCGGGCGCAGCACAATATCCAGCCCCGCCATGAGGTCGGGATTGGGGCGCAAAAACAACTTGTTCGCCTCAGCCTCGGAAAAACCGGCGATCTGGGTCGCCTCCAACCAGGCCGACATCCGGTCGGCGCGCTTGATCCTTTGCTTGATGGTTTTCGGGATCGTCGCCGGCAGACCAAAGCGCAGATGCACCGCCGCCATCAACCGATCATCCAGCGCGCCATAGCCCGGCCCCACAGCCGCCTTCACCGGAGAGATCATATCGCCGATGACATATTCTGGCGCATCATGCAGCAATGCCGCCAGGCACCATTTGGCCGGCGAATTCGGCGCAATGCGGCGGAACAGAGCCTCGACCAGCAGCGAATGTTCGGCCACGGAATAGGGCCAGTCGCCATGTGTCTGCCCGTTCCAGCGCGCCACAAAGGCCAGCCCATGGGCGATGTCGCCAATCTCGACATCCATCGGGGTCGGGTCCAGCAGGTCCAGACGGCGACCCGAAAGCATGCGTTGCCAGGCGCGTGCGGGTTTCACCGGGCAATATCGCTTCGGCCGGGAAAACGCGCCATGTAGCGATGCATCTTGCGGACATTCATCAGCCCGCGGAAGAACATCGAAACTGTTTTGGGCAGGTTTGACAAAGGCGACGCGCTCGGTGGATCGAACGGCAGATCGGGAAAATGCTGTTTTAGAAATGGCATCATGCGATCGGCAAACCGAGGCGGCAGAATCGATTTTGGATCTTTCCATGGCTTAATGCGGCCGATGAAATGTGCGATATTGGCGTTGACCAGAACTTCGAACAACATCGACTTGCGCGTGAGTTGCCAGTTCCAGATTGGCGAAAGCTCCAACCAGTCGCCGCGCAGAGTGCAGTTCAGCAAATTCTGATCATGGCCACTCAGCCGAGCAATCTCTCGGTGACCAATTTCGATCGCCTGAGCCGTTATATCCTGTGACAGCCATGCCTGTATGTCGATCAGCATGACACCACTGTTGAAATAGCGCTCGCTGGGCCAACCGAAGGTTCGAAACTGCGTCGGGCGACGCTTGGGGTTGCGCCATTGCGCGGCATCGCGAACGGCGGCAATGGCGTGGTTCTGCAGGTCCATGGCTATGAGCGACGCAAAATCGCCACCTTGAATGAAGATATCACAGTCCAGATAAAGCAGCCTGTCGTAGTCATCAGCAAAGGCACCCGGCAGCGCGAGCCTGAGATAAACGCTTTCCGTTCGGCGATCGTCCAGATTTAGTCCGCTGAAGGCACCACCTGTTGTGATCTTGCAAATCCGAATGTCCAAATGACCAAGGCTCTCTGGAATGTCGAGATCATCCATAGTGGCGATGACAATGTCGAATTCCCGGTTCGGATGTGAATCGATAATCTGAGACGCGGCAAATAATGCGAAAGGCAGATACCCCTGGTCGGTACAAAACACGACTGCGTGCCGAAACCGGGCCGGAATTTCTGAGCTGGATGAGTAATTCATAAATGTGTCTTTCCTCTACAGCGTTGAGGCAGCCCGGATGTGCCAGATTTGCTATTCGATTTCCGTTGCATTGCCCAGATCGAATACCGGTGCTATCTGCCGCCAAGAAATGCCGCCCGACGCTGAAGGAGCCTGACTTCCATGCCCGACTATATCGTAAAAGACATCGCCCTTGCCGGGTACGGTCGCAAAGAGCTGGACATCGCGGAAACCGAAATGCCAGGCCTGATGGCCCTGCGCGAGGAATTCGGGGCCGAGAAACCGCTGAAAGGTGCGCGAATTGTCGGATCGCTCCACATGACGATTCAGACGGCGGTTCTGATCGAAACGCTGGTGGCGCTGGGCGCTGATGTGCGCTGGGCGTCCTGCAACATATTCTCGACCCAGGATCATGCGGCGGCGGCGATTGCCGAAGCGGGCGTGCCGGTCTTCGCGATCAAGGGGCAATCGCTGGAAGAACACTGGGATTACCTGGATAAATCCTTCGCATTCCCCGATGGCGCGAACCTGATCCTGGACGATGGCGGCGACGCGACGCTGTACGTGCTGCTGGGTGCGCGGATTGAAGGTGGGGAGGAGTTCGGCGTTCCGGGGTCCGAGGAAGAAGAGGTCATTCAGGCGCAGATCAAGAAGCGCATGGCGGCTAACCCCGGCTGGTTCACCAAAACCCGCGATGCGATCAAAGGTGTTTCCGAAGAAACCACCACTGGCGTGCACCGTCTGTATGAGTTGCAGCGTGATGGCCGCCTGCCGTTCCCGGCAATCAACGTCAATGACTCGGTCACCAAATCGAAGTTCGACAACAAGTATGGCTGCAAGGAATCGCTGGTCGACGGCATCCGCCGCGCCACGGATACGATGATGGCCGGTAAGGTCGCCGTGGTCTGCGGATACGGCGACGTCGGCAAGGGGTCGGCGGCGTCTCTGCGCGGGGCCGGGGCGCGGGTGAAAGTCACCGAGGTTGATCCTATTTGCGCCCTGCAGGCGGCGATGGACGGGTTTCAGGTTGTCACGCTGGAAGACGCCATTGACGCTGATATCTTCATCACCACCACCGGCAATAAGGATGTGATCCGTATTGAGCACATGCGCGAAATGAAGGACATGGCGATTGTCGGTAACATCGGCCATTTCGACAATGAAATTCAGATCGCCAACCTGAAAAACCACAAGTGGACCAACATCAAGGACCAGGTGGATATGATCGAAATGCCCTCAGGCAACCGGATTATCTTGCTGTCCGAAGGGCGTCTGCTGAACCTGGGCAATGCCACCGGCCACCCCAGTTTCGTGATGTCAGCCAGCTTTACCAATCAGGTGCTGGCGCAGATGGAACTGTGGAACCGCGGCGATGCCTATAAGAACGAGGTTTACGTTCTGCCCAAGCATCTGGACGAGAAGGTCGCGCGGCTGCATCTGGCCAAGGTCGGCGCCAAGCTGACCGAACTGGCGCCCGAGCAGGCAGCCTATATCGGCGTGACGCCGGAAGGGCCATTCAAGCCGGAACACTATCGGTACTAAGAACGCGGATCAAAAAACGCCCGCTGGTGTGGCCAGCGGGCGTTTTCGTGTCTGTTGCGGCTGTACTCAGCCCTGAGAGCCGGGAATCCGCAGCATCTGACCGGGATAAATCTTGTCCGGGTCGCTCAGCATCGGGCGGTTCGCCTCAAATATATCGGTATATTTCGCACCATTGCCCAGATGCGCCTCGGCGATCTTCCACAGTCCTATGGGTATTCCTTTCCCTGGTTCATCGGACCATCGTGCCGCCGCAGGGATCCAAAGGTCAACTGGAACAGGTGCAATCGTGCGGGCCGACCCAACGTTAACTGCGCAGGCAGCTGCGGGCCGGATGCGGCCTCCGGGCAAGTTTTTGCTTTCTGTGTGCAGCCTTGGCGGCTAGTTTGGCGCCAAGCCGCCAATGATCGGCGCGCTCGATAAAGACACACAGGGACATTAAAGGGAGTATTCACATGGGTAAGAGAGACGATCTGATCGCACAATATGCCGACGATCTGCGCAGCAAATGCAACATGCAGCCAGACATGGATCTGCTGACCAAGGTCACAATCGGCTGCGGCCCGGCGATTTACAACGCCGATGCAAGCACGGTGGCCGGTACCGACGCGTCCGAGCTTGAGACGGTTAAAGAGAATTTTCTGATGAAGAAACTGGGCCTGCCCGATGGTCCGAACCTTATGGCGGCGATCAACTCCGTCATCGACACCTATGGCCGGTCCGAGCGTAACAAGTATCGCGCCGTGGTCTATTACATGCTGACCAAGCATTTCGGCAAAGAAAGCGTTTATCGCTAAGTACCTGCCGAAGCCGAGGAAACGCCCGCCTGATCTGGCGGGCGTTATCGTTTCAGAACATCGTCAGCACCAATCCGATCAGGCCACAGCCGACAACCGTATAGGTGCAATCCATCCAGATCAGCGACCGGGGCCGCATCGAAAACATGATGTTGGTCACCATCCAGGGCGAGGCGACGAACAGCCCCAGGCCAAGCCCGGTCATCACGCCCTTGCCGATTGTGTCGATGCCGGATCCGGCCAGAATGTGGCGCGTCATACCGGCAACAACCACGGCCATGACAAAACTGACGATATAGGGCGCAGGATCTTTTCGGTTCACCGATTCTTCGGTCAGGCCGCTGGCGGCCATCCATTGCTTGCCGATGACCCCGTACCAGATTGCGCCGAAAATCCACGCCGCGGCACCTGCCAAAATTACGCTGAGATATCCCATTTGTCCCTCCGAACTTGATTTCTGCGTGCAAGTCTGACCGAATTCGCATGAACTGGCCATATCGGCCAATCAGCGGGGGTGTGCGATGAAACGGTTTTTGATGATTGCGGTGCCGGTGTTCGTCATCGGCTTCGGGGCAGGGGCGGCGTTCTGGTATCTTGCCTCGCCCTTGTGGATTGATCGCGAGGTGAGCGAAGCACTGCCCGCCGATTTCATGGTGACCGAGGTGGCGACCGGGCAGTTCCAGGATGCGGATCGTGCCCACAAGGGCAGCGGAACCGCGCGTGTCCTGCAATCCGGCGGCGGGTCGCTACTGGTCCGACTGGAGGATTTCCAGGTCACCAATGGTCCGGATCTTGAGGTCTGGCTGGTGAAAGAGGCGAATGTGACCGCATCCGCCGACGTCAAAAACAGCGAATGGATCGGGCTGGGCCAGCTGAAAGGCAATATCGGGGATCAGACCTATACAGTGCCAGATGGAACTGTGATCACAGACTACGGCTCGGTCGTGATATGGTGCGAACAATTCGGCGTCCTGTTCTCACCGGCGATGCTGACACATACACCGGCAAGCTGAGGCGCTCCCGCACCATCTTCTTTTCTCAAATACTCCCGCCGGAGGCACGGGCCGTCAGGCCCGTCTATTCACCCGCAAGTTCCAGGATCACGTCCCATTCGGCATCGCGCACCGGCTGCACGGAAAGCCGCGTGTTGTTGACCAGCACCATGTCGGCCAGACGCTCATCTGCTTTGCAGTCGGATAGCGTGACGTGGCTCGGCAGGGATCGTACCGCCTTGATGTCCACGCATTCCCAACGCTCATCGTCGGTGGTGCTGTCGGGGTGGGCTTCGGCGATCACCTCGACCACGCCGACGATCTTCTTGTCGGCCTGCGACAGATAGAAGAACCCCTGATCGCCCACCTTCATTTCACGCATGACGTTGCGCGCCTGGTAATTGCGCACACCGTCCCATTCTTCGCCGTCTTTGCCCTTCGCGACCTGCTGTTCCCAGCTCCAGGTCGAGGCTTCGGATTTGAACAGGTATTTTGCCATCAGCCCACCACCTTCTTCCATTCGATCAACGTCACGGTTTCGAACAACCCGGCCCGTGCATAGGGATCGCCATCGGCCCAATTCTGCGCCGTCACCAGGTCACGCGTATCCAGAATGATCAGGGAACCGCACATCTTGCCCTCATCATCCAGAAGCGGACCGGCCTGCTGGACGACCCCGGTTTCCTCAATATAGGCCAGATGCGCGGCGCGGTTGTCCAGCCGGATCTGCAGGGCGTCGGATTTATCTTTGGCAATCAGGGCGACAAGCATGGGTTACTCTCGTTTCAAGGGGCGGCGCAGCAATGCCTCGGTGACATCGGCGACACTGCGTTGGCCATCAAACACCGCCGCCACGGCCGAGGCAATCGGCATATCAAGATCGCGCGCCCGGGCCAGCCGGACCACCGCCTTGGCTGTTGCGATACCTTCGGTCGTGGCGGCGGGCAGTGGATTGCCCTGACCAACGGCCAGACCGGCCAAATAATTCCGGGATTTCTCCGAAGTTGCCGTCAGGATCAGATCTCCGAAACCCGACAGACCTGCCAGGGTTTCGAGCCGCGCAGCGGTGGTGCGGGCAAATCGCTGCATTTCGGCGAACCCCCGGGTGATCAGCGCGGCGCGCGCGCTTTCGCCGTGGCCGGCCCCGATGGTCAGCCCGGCGGCAAGGGCAATGACATTTTTCAGTGCTCCACCCAGTTCGGCCCCGGCGGTGTCATCGCTGAGGTACAGGCGGAGTTCCGGCGTCGACAGCGTCGACTGCAGATGCGCGCCGGTTTCCGCATCGGCAGATGCCAATGTAAGTGCTGTTGGCAGGCCGATGGCAATATCGGCGGCAAAAGATGGGCCGGTCAGGATCGCGGTTTTGGCGGCAGGGCACAGCGTGTCGAGCAGGCTGACAGGGCCAAGGCCACGCATCAGATCAATACCCTTGCAGCAGGAAATTAGCGTTTTGCGGTGAAACAGAGCCGCATTGCCTTCAACAAACGCGGCAAGCTTCTGCATTGGCACGGCCAGAAGCAGCGTCTCGGCCTGCGCCGCTGTTTCCAGCGTGTCGGTTGTGTTCAGACTGTCCGGCAGGATAACACCGGGCAGGCGTTTTGCGTTTTCCCGCGTTGCATTCATCTGCGCGGCCCCATCGCGTGCGTATAAGGTCACCTCGGCCCCGTTACGCGACAAGGCGACAGCCAGTGCAGTGCCGAATGCGCCCGCGCCGAGGACAGCAACACTCATGCCTTGGCCCCTTTCTTTCCCGATCCCAGCATGGCGGGCTGGCGGGTGTCCAGCGGCCAGCGTGGGCGCGCCGACAGGGTCATATCGTCCCTGTGTCCGGCGCGAAAGCTTTCGATCCCGGCCCAGGCGATCATGGCCGCGTTGTCGGTGCATAGCACCAGTGGCGGGGCCAGAAATCGGGTGTTGGTTTCGCGGCACAGGTCCTGCAGGCCGGTGCGAAGCAAGGCGTTTGCCGCAACCCCACCGGCGACCGCAAAGCCTGTGACCGGGCCGCAGGCGTTCAATGCGCGGCGCGATTTCGCGATCAGAACCTCCGCGACAGCGGCCTGAAAACCTGCGGCCAGATCAGCGCGGTCCTGTTTTGTGATCACATCAACGCTGATCTGCTGATCCCGCGTCCGCATCAGCGCGGTCTTGAGGCCCGAAAATGACAGGTCGCAGCCGGGACGGTCCAGCAGGGGGCGCGGAAAGGCGAATCGCTTTGGATCGCCCTCAACCGCCTCGGCCTCGACCGCGGGACCGCCGGGCTGGCCCAGCCCCAGCAGGCGCGCTGCCTTGTCGAAAGCCTCACCCGGGGCGTCGTCGATGGTGCCGCCCAACCGGGTGAACGCCTGTGGGCCGCTGACTTTCAGAAATTGGCAATGACCGCCCGAGACCAGCAGCATCAGATAGGGAAACCCAAGCCCATCCGTCAGGCGCGGCGTCAGGGCGTGTCCGGCCAGATGGTTGACACCGATCAGCGGCAGGCCGGTCGCCGCCGACAGGCCCTTGGCGCACATGACGCCTGACAGCACCCCCCCGATCAGCCCCGGCCCGGCGGTGACGGCGATGGCATCAAGATCCGCAAACCCGCACTGTGCCTTGCTCAGCGCCTGTTCCACCACAAGATCCAGTTTCTCAGCATGGGCGCGGGCCGCAATCTCGGGCACGACACCGCCAAAATCGGCGTGCAGATCGCCTTGCCCCGCAACGACCGAGGACAGGATGTCAGCCGGTGCGCCGGGGTGGTCGCGCACCACGGCGGCTGCTGTGTCGTCGCAGCTGCTCTCGATCCCAAGCAGGGTCACCGGATGATCCGGGTCTGGTGTGATTGCCTTGGTCATGGCGCGCAGGTAACACCACAGGCGGCGACCCCACAATGCCGGAGCTTGCGTGCCCCCCGTGATCAAACCGCAGTACCCATGCCCGCAACACTGCTGATCACCCGGCCACGCGGGCGTGCCGAGCGCTTTGCGAGGGATTGTCGCCAATTGATCGGTCACGAGATTCCGATTCTGATTGCGCCGGTGGTCAGGACCATTGCGCAGACGATCAAAGCTGATCTGACGGCATATCGCGGGCTAATCATCACGTCAGAGGCTGGTTTGAATGCAATAGACTGGCCAGCGGCAGCGCCGCGCCCGGTGGTCTATGCCGTTGGCAGTCACACCGCCAAACTTGCGCGCGCCGCAGGGTTTGACGCGATCGACGGTGGCGGCGATGCGGATGCGCTGGTGGCGACGATCATTGCGGCGTCCCCAATTGGGCCCCTGCTGCATCTGCATGGGTCAGAAACGCGCGGCGATATCCGGGCGCGCCTGACGGATGCCGGGCTGCATGTTGAGGCGTGCGTGGCCTATCGACAGCAGGATGTGGAACTGGACGGGGCGACCATCGCGCTTTTGCAGGGGCCTGCGCCGGTAGTTTTGCCCGTCTTTTCGGTCCGCTCGGCCCTTAGGTTATTGAAATACCGGTCTGCGCCCACACATCACATCGTGGCGATCAGTGACGCGGTCGCCCGCGCCTGGCCGCCCGACACCAATCCGATACATGTGGCAGAATGTCCGACCGCGATTTCCATGGCCCAGTCCGTCGCGGCCTTGTATGAAGAAGACTGACCAGAGTCCGAGTTTTAGGGAAAAGGGCGACCACGTGGCGAAAACCCCCGGCAAAACACCGCGCAAATCACCGCGCAAGACAGCGGCGAAACCGGTGACGGATCTGCCTGCTGATCCGGCGAATACAGAGGCAAAAGCCGCGAAAGGCCCTGCTAAGGCATCGCCGGTTAAACCACAGACGCCAAATACGCAGGCGGCACCGACGGATGCGCCAAAATCCGCGCCGGGGTCAAAGCCGGGGCCGAAGGCGTCTGCCACATCCGCGGCAGACAAAAATGCCGGTCAAACTTTTACCTCGGCAGCGCCGAAAACGGGTGATGCGCCGCGGCGTGGCGGAATAATGATGCCGCTTTTGGGCGGTGTTCTGGCCGCCGCAATCGGGGCGGCGGCTGTGCTGTATCTGCTGCCGCAAGGGTGGAACGGCAACTCGGACGAGGTTGCGGCTCAGTCGGCCCGGATAACCGCGCTGCAGGGTGGGCTTGATGCGTTGCGCGCCGAAATTCCGGGTGATCGCGCCGCCACGATTGCGGCGTTACAGGATGAGGTTGCGGCGCTGGCCACCTCGGTCGCGCAGCTGGATGCCCGCGTCGCGACAGCAGGCGGCGAATTGGACGAAAAGGTTGGCGCGCTGCGCGACAACCTGGCGCTTGTGCAAGAGACGCAAAACACGCTGACCGGACGTGTCGGAGCGCTGGAGGCACGCCCCGTCGATCAGGCCCCGGATATCGCAGCACTTCAGGCTGACGTGCGCGCCCTGACCGAACGTCTTGAAACCGCCGCGCAGGACGCGCGCGACCAGATTTCGGCGGCAAATGAGCGTGCGGCAGAAGTGGAAAAACTTGCCGTGGACAGTGTCGCCAATCAGGCAACGCAGTCGACTTTGACAGCACTTGGCGATGCCGTTGCATCCGGGCGCGCCTATGACAGCGCACTCGGCGCATTTCAGGCCGCAGCGCCCGACGCAGTGATCGTCCCGTCGCTTGCCGACAATGCCGCAAACGGGGTCGCCAGTTTGCGTGCGTTAAGGGCCGATTTCCCTGACGCGGCGCGCGCCGTTCTTGCCGATGTCGCGACCGCCGCTGCCGAAAACGCGACAATGACGGATCGAATGTTTGCGTTCTTTCGCGCCCAAACCGGCGCGCGATCCCTCAGCCCGCGTGAGGGCGACGATGCCGACGCTGTCTTGTCACGCGCCGAAGCAGCGCTTGGCGATGGCGATCTGGCCGAAGCCGTTCTTGAGCTGCGGGCCCTACCGCCCGAGGTGGCCGACCCGATGCAGGGCTGGCTTCTGCGTGCCCAAACCCGTCTGGACGTCATGTCGGCGCTGAACGATCTGTCCGCCCCGAAAACCTCCAACTAAGGACGCGCCGATGTTTTGGTCGTTACTGAAATTTGTCATCTTCATTGCCCTGATCGCCGCCCTGACATTCGGGGCCGGCTGGCTGATGGAGGCGGAAGGGGGCTTGCGGATCAGCGTTGCGGATCGCGAATACACATTACAGCCGTTGCAGGCCGCGATCGCTGCGATTCTGCTTCTGATCACCGTCTGGATAGTGCTGAAATTGGTTGGGTTTCTGTCCGCTCTGGTGCGGTTTCTGAACGGCGATGAAACGGCCGTGTCGCGCTGGTTTGATCGCAACCGCGAACGGCGCGGGTTTGACGCGATGGCCGATGCAATGATGGCGCTGGCGGCAGGCGAAGGCCGCGTCGCCATGGCCAAGGCCGCGCGCGCCGAACGGTTTCTGAACCGGCCCGAGCTGACCAACCTGCTAAGCGCCCAGGCCGCCGAGATGACCGGTGACGCCCGCAAGGCCGAAGAGATCTACAAACGCCTGCTGAGCGATGATCGCACCCGCTTCGTCGCGGTGCGCGGGTTGATGAAACAGCGCCTGGACGCGGGCGAAACGGATGTTGCCCTGAAGCTGGCGCAGAAGGCGTTCGCGCTGAAGCCCAAGCACACTGAAACCGGCGATACCCTGTTGCGATTGCAGACCGACAAGGGCGATTGGGAAGGCGCGCGCGATACCCTGGGCAAGAAGCTGAAGGCGGGCGCCGTGCCGCGCGATGTCCACCGCCGCCGCGACGCCGTACTGGCGCTGAGCGAGGCCGAAGACGTCTTTGCCGACGGCAAGACCATCGAAGCGCGCGAACAGGCGATCGAGGCCAATCGCCTGTCGCCCGATCTGATCCCCGCTGCTGTCATGGCGGCACAAAGCTATGTGGCGCAGGGACAACCGAAATACGCCGACCGGGTGCTGCGCAAGGCCTGGGCGGCGCAACCGCATCCTGATCTGGCCTCGGCCTTTGCGTCAATTGCACCCGATGAAACGCCCGTGGCGCGGTTGAAGCGGTTTCAGCGTTTGGTCAAGGAAGCGCCCGACAACCCGGAAACCGCGCTGACGCTGGCCGAACTGAACCTCTCGGCCGAGGATTTTCCCGCCGCCCGCAAGGCGCTGGGCGATCTGGCGGACACGGCCCCGACCGCGCGGTCGCTCAGCATCATGGCGGCCGTGACCCGGGGTGAGGGGGCCGACGACGCCGTGGTGCGCGGCTGGCTGACCCGTGCGCTGGGCGCGCCGCGCGGACCTCAGTGGATTTGCGACAATTGCCAGAGCATTCAGGGCGAATGGGCCCCGGTTTGCGATAATTGCGCCGGATTCGACACGCTGACCTGGCGCGACGCCCCGGGTGAGACTGGCGTGGCGTCAACCGGATTGGACATGGTGCCGCTGTTGGCCGGACGCGACGCGGACAACAGCAATACGACCGATGATTCAACTGATGCGGCACCGGGGCAACTGGACGTGGTTGACCTACCCAAGACCGAACCCCTGATCATGGAGTCCGCCGCGGAGTCAGACACCGCGACCGGCGCGAAGGATCCGACGACCTGACACGTTCCTGCGGGTCCACAGTCCATGATCAATTACAGCCGACGCGGTCACTTGCGCGGGTGAAAGCAGTTTGCTATGCGCCACGAAGCGCCGCTGTAGCTCAGATGGTAGAGCACGTCATTCGTAATGATGGGGTCGTAGGTTCGAGTCCTATCAGCGGCACCAAAGTCGCTTTTCGAAGAAAAGCGACTGTAACCTTCAGATTTTGGCGCTATGCGGCAGTCGTTTCGAAGAAACGACGAGACCTGGGGCGGTGCTGGCTTTGTCCAATCGCCCGCTCCAAACCAGACCTGTTGATCTGCAAACCTGTCTAAAGCTCTGAATGGGTGATCAAACTGACTGGCTAAATTTGAATGTCGGGGATAGGGCGATCCGAGGCTGTGGATATTTCACATCTCGCTAGAAAGGATCCCTCGATGCAAGCTATGAAGCGCGTTGATGTTGTAAAGTGGGTGGCAACCGTAGTTCAGCTTGTTGGCTATGGCCTTACCGGTCTCAACATCGTGCCGTGGAACGTGTTTGCCTTCATCGTCGGCATTGCCTTGTGGTTTCTCGTCGGAGTGATGTGGAAGGACAGGGCCATCATGGTTGTTCACGTTGGTGCCTTCGTCGCCATATTGGCAGGCTATCTCAACTCATAGCTAAGACATGCCGGACAACAACTTGCCCGAACAAAGTCGGGTATCTGACCTCATCTCTTTGCCACGTGCTCACCTAAAAGTGGTTACTTCGTGCAAGCGGTTCTTGAGCACCGTGGGTTGGGGTCGGAATTTGGTGAAGAACTATTGGGCGTATACGCCGGGTAACTTGGTGCAGGAGCTGGGTTAAAATATGGATCGTCACTAAGGCTTTCGTTTCCCGTATCCGCAATCATCTTCCATGTCTCTGCGTCGCAGCTTGCCAAAACAAAGGTGCAACCCATCGCCAAAATGATCCGGCCTGTTGCCCTGTTTTCGCAGATTTTGGGAAGCTTCATGTTTGGGTCCTAGCCTGAGTTCAATTTGCCGGTGTCGGCTCACGTTCCCTATCGGCTGGCATGCATTTTGTCACACATTTGTCTGAGAATAGTTATTTTGGCGGGCGGCAGTCGTTCCGACTCAAATTAAGGGCAATCGCTATTTCTGCGCGTCGCGAACAAGCGCGGCCAGACGGTAATAACCGTGGGCCATTTTTGTGTAGGGGGTGAGCAGGAAGAATGTGAGGACCGCGCCAAGGTGCAGCGCAAGAAGCACCGGCATCAATTCGGTTGACCCAAGTGCATAAAGCGCCAACCCGCTGAAGGCGACAAAGCCAAGCAGCGCGATGAAGGCCACTTCACCACCCCAGGCGGAGGCCGCGCCAAGGTGCGGATCGGCGCGGCGTTTCAGGGCGAACAGCCAGGCCGCGCCAAATGTCAGCATGATGCCACCCGGCACGCCCAGAAGTTTGGGTGGCGACCAGAACCCGTATGGTGCATGCAGGCCGAGGACATAGTGCATGAACGTTCCGGCACTTGTGCTGGCAAAACACAAGAGAAACCCGAAAAGCACCAGCTGATGCGCCGCGCGACGTGCTTGGGTGAACCGGTCTTCGTCTTCGAAATTGCATCCGTCACCGTGGCCCCCGGCCAGGTTGCGCATGTCACCGGCCGACCGCAGCGCCGTCTTGATATGCGCCAGTGTCACCCGGCCGCCACCCACCGCGCGCCAGTATCGCCTTAGACTGATCGCAAGGCTGACAAGCGGCAAAAGGAAGGCCGGCGCGAAGATCGCGACCATCAGGCCATGTGACATGACCGCATAGAAACCCAAGCCGCCGCCTGAACCGCCCAGCCACTTTGCAATAATGAAGACGAGTGCGAAGGCGACGACCGACGCGATGGCAATCATCATTCCGTTCTTCTGAAAGGCTTTGGCGAAGGACTGCGGAGTGGCGAAACTTTCCCAACTGTCGTGACGGACCTCGGCCAGTGCAGCGGGCAGGTTCAGGTCGAATTCGTGCGGGGCGGTGTACTGGCAGGCGTAATAGCAACCCCGGCAGTTGTGGCAGAGGTTGGCAAGCTGGGTGATATCTCCGTCCGAAAATGCGCGGTTTGCCTGCAACGCGGGAAAGACCGCGCAGTAGCCCTCGCAATACCGGCAGGCATTGCAAATCTCGGCCTGACGGCGCGCTTCCTGGATCAACTCAATTTGCATGATTTGCCGCTTCCCGTCCTGCGATGCGGCCAAAGACCGTGCCGATGGTCATGCCGAACCCCGCCAGATACCCTTGCCCCAGGATCGAGCCCGCCATTGTTTCACCCGCCGCCCAAAGGTTGGTGACGGGGCGGTTGCCGATGCTGCATTGGGCCCGGGCATCGACCTTCAAACCAAGGTAGGTGAAGGTGACGCCGGTGCGCAGCGAATAGCCATAGAACGGAGGCTTCGTGATCGGCCGCGCCCAGTTCGTCTTGGGCGGCGTAAGCCCGGTGGTTGCCACGCCGTCCAGCTCGGTCGGGTGAAAGGCGGATGTGTCACCGCAGGCCGCGTTATACGCGTCCACAGTCTGGCGCAGTTTGTTCGGCGGCAAGCCCATTTTGCCCGCTAATTCTTCCAGCGTATCCGCCTTGATCGGCGGGAACACCGATGGCATGAACAGGTCCAGGGATCTGGCGTCGATAATCGCATAGCCCACTTGGTCCGGCTGATCCGCGACCAGCCGCCCCCAGATCGCATAGCGCTTGGGCCAGACGTCTTCGCCCTCGTCATAGAACCGCTGGGCATCGCGGTTGACGACAATCGAAAACGGCACACAGTCCAGCCGCGTGACAATCCCGCCGTCGAACTTCGGGGCGCGTCCGTCAATGGCCACCGCGTGGCATTGGGTCGGGTCGCCGACCTGTTCGACGCCCTGATCCAGCAGATCGGCCAGCACCAGACCACGATTGTAGGGTGTCCCCCGGATCAGAAAATTTTTCGCCGCAGGCCCCCAGGCGCGGGCCAGCCAATCGGTATCGGCCTGAAACCCGCCCGAGGCCACAACGACGGATTTGGGGGAAACGCGATGCGTGGCGCTTTCGTGCGTGTAGTCGAGGAATGAGATCCGGTCGCCGTCGACCTCAAGATGCGTGACTTTGGCGTCGTATTTCACATCGACGCCCAGCCCTTCGGCGGTGCGATAATAGGCGTTCACCAGACTTTTTCCGCCACCGCGAAAGAACGCGTTGGTCCGCGCCAGCGACAGTGTGCCGGACAAGGACGGCTGGAACCGCACGCCGTGGTCGATCATCCAGGGCAGGCATTCCTCGGAGCTGCGGATCACCATTCGCGCCAGTCCCTCGTCGGTCTTGCCCTTGGTGACTTTCAACAGGTCCTCGAAATACTCGTCCTCTGCGTAATCCTCGACCAAGGGGCCAAGGGGGCCGGTATGCATACAGCGAAAATTTCGTGTGTGCCGGGAATTGCCACCGCGATAAGGTTTCGGCGCGGCCTCAAGTATCAGCACCCGCGCCCCTGCCTCAGCCGCCGTCATGGCCGCACAAAGGGCCGCATTGCCGCCGCCGATCACAACAATGTCGGGTTGGCTCACGCAAGAACCTCGGGGTTGATCATGTGGATCGGCGCGCCATCTGCATAGGCGTTGATCTGTTCGAAGATATCCCTGAATTGCAGGTCGAATTCGTCTTCGGTCACATAGCCGATGTGCGGTGTGGCCAGCACGTTCGGATGGGTGGTCAGGATGTTTTCGGTGTCGCGCATCGGTTCATGATCAAACACGTCGACGGCGGCATGGATGCGCCCGTGCGCAACCTCTGCCTCAAGCGCGCCGGTTTCGATCAGGCCCGACCGCGACGTGTTCACCAACAGGGCGCGGGGCTGCATGGCGGCCAGATCACCGGCGGTGACGATCCCATTGGTCGCGGGTTTCAGGCGGACATGCAGGCTGACGATGTCGCTGGTTGCAAAGAAGGCCGCGCGACTGTCCGGCACCATTTGCCCATCCGCCCGCGCCCGCGCCCGCCCATCGTCCGAACCCCACCATTGAACCTCCATCCCGATGGCGCGCGCATAGCCCGCCACCGCCTTGGCAATCCGCCCATAGCCATAAAGCCCCAGGGTCCGCCCGCGCAACGTCCGCCCAACCCCCATCTGCCAATTGCCCGCTTTGAGTGAGGCCACCTGTTCAGGGATCTGACGATAGCTTGCCAGCATCAGCGCCAGCGTCATCTCGGCCGCCGCATAGGATGGCGTGTCGGAATGCATGTTGGAACACAAAAGCACGTTGTTCGCGCTGCACGCCGCGACATCCACATGCGGATAGACGCTGCGTTGCGAGATCAGCTTCAGCCGCGGCAAACGTTCCAGTAGCGCGGCGCTGATCTTTGTACGCTCACGAAACAGAACAATGGCCTCGGCCTCCTGCAGCCGCGTGGCCAGTTTGGTCGGATCCGGTTCATGATCGGTCCAGACTGTGACCTCGTGCCCGTCAAGCAACCGGAAACACGGCAAGCCGCGCAGCGTGTCGAACCAGTCGTCGAGGATATGAACCTTCATCGGCTTTCGATACGTGTCTCAGGCGTGGGCGCGCGTGGTGTCGGGACAAAGACAAAATCTTCCAGCGACCGGATTGCTGCCAAGACCTTCTGCCGCTCGCCCAGCAGGTGGTTGAATTGCGCATCACACCCGGAAATCGGCGACGGGTAGGATGAAATCTCAGTTTGCAGAATCTGACGCGCCACCGCCAATTCGGCCCGCGCGGCAAGGATACAGTCCTCAAAGGTTTCCGACATGATACCTCTCCCTGATGATTGTATACAATGGCATACCAAAACCCGCGAAGAAGTCAATTCCCCTTCCAGACCGAGCGCGGAACAAACACCGTGCCAGACGCGAGTTTGCGCGCCGTTCGGATCAACCCCGCCGATTTGATCACCGTCCCGCCCGCCGTCGCCGCATAGTCCACAACCACGTCGATTGTCCCCGTTGGATGCTCCAGAACGATCTTTGCCGGGGTTTCATTCGGCAAGCGCGACATGCCGTCCGCCACGCTGCCCGGCGTCAGAACGCAGGAGGCAAGGCATTGCGCACCGGTGACCGCCATCGTCGGGTGGGTATTCCACGGCATGAAGTAACGGGTTGCGATCGTGCCAGACCCTTGTGCCCGCGCCAGCAGGCCAAACTTGGGCACGACCGAAGTGGACACATCACCCAGACCCATCAACACGCCCGCCTTCAGCCGCACAGCCTCCATCTGGGCAAAGAACGCCCGGTTCTCGTCCAGCGCGGCGGCACTCTCATAGCCCGTCAGCCCAAAGCTTTCGGCCCTGGCGATCACCATGGGCATGGCGACATCCATGCAGGTGACGGCGATCCCGTCGATCATATCGACCAGATTGCCCGTCGGCAGGAATGCCCCGGTCGCGCCGCCAACGGTTTCCATAAACTGCAGGGCTATGGGCGCTGCTGTCCCCGGCACACCGTCAATTGCCGCCGCGCCGTCATACAGAACCTCGCCACCCGGCGTCTGAACCACCGCCGCCACTTTCGCGCCGGTGTTCACCGCCCGAATTTTGACCGGCGTTTCGCCGTCCAGCGCCGGGATCAACCCCATCTCGATCGCTGCCGGGCCAACACCGGTCAGGATGTTTCCGCACGTCGGTTTGAAATCGACCAGCCGATCCTCCACACTGACCTGGGCAAAGAAGTAATCCACGTCTGCCCAAGGGTCCTGCGACGTCGACAACATCGCGACCTTGGTGGTCACCGCCACACCGCCGCCGATCCCGTCGATGTTCAATGGATGGCCCGAGCCGACAATTGCAATCAGCACCTCGGTCAGCTGGTCCAGATCCTCGGGCAGATCCGCCCGGTTCAGATACGGCCCGCGCGAGGTGCCGCCGCGCATGAAAAGAAATGGTATCGCAGTTTGGGTCATGACAGTGGCCACGGCAGATCAGCGTAATCCTGAAGCAGCCCCGGCGGAAAATCCCGGTTCAATAGTCCAGCCATGACACACATGAACGCAATCCCAACCGCCGTGTAAACGGCGGCAAATGTGGTGCCCAGACCGGCGCGGATTTTCAGGAAAGCAAACAGGAACAGCGCAAGTGCAAGGATGAATCCCAGAAGCGAGGTCAGGATCAGCAGTGCTGCAAACCACCCAAGGGTTGGCCAAAGGCTGTGGGTCGCCTCGGCGTCTTCTCCGTCGACCTCACGGTCGGCGAAGATCGTATCAGTCTCGGGCTTCAGCATCATGCGGATGATCAGGATGGCGCAACCAACCAGGCAGACCCCGGCGACAAACATCGGGAAGGTCCGGTCGCGGCTGAAGCTTGGGATCGCGGCTGCGTCATAGAACGCATAGGCGATGTACCCGGTTACCACGGCCAGGAAGATGAACGGCGCGCGCTTGGTGCCCGACTGCACGTTGCCTTCGGCCATGATGTTCTTGGCCTGCCGCAGCCCGACCACGACCGAGACAACCGTGATGATCAGCAAGACGATGACGATGGGCGAAAAGATATAATCCAGCCCCTCGCCAAGCCCTTTGCGAAACCGCGATTGCGCGATTTGCAGCGCCTGGTTGGCATAGGTTTCCGCCGGGTTCGACAAAACAAAGCCGATCAGGAAGGCGGGACGCGACCAGTCGAAGCGGCGCATCATGATCCCCAGGAACCCGATAGCAAACAGCGCCACAAGGTCCATCAGGTTCTGGCCCGACTGGAATGCGGCAAAGCTGATGATCATGAACAGGAACGGCGCGAGCAGGGCGAAGCGGATCGTCGTCAGCTTGGCAATCCCGCCCGAGGCGGCGATGCAGATCACCGTACCGACCACATTCGCCAGGGCCAGCAGCCAGACGATGGAATAGGTGATATCCAGGTTGTTCTTCAGCATCGCCGGGCCAACCTCGATCTGCCCGGACCCCAGCAGGGCAATCGCCCCGATGAAGATCGCCATCGACCCAGAGCCGGGAATGCCGAACAGCAGGGTCGGCACCAGCCCGCCGCCCTCCTTGGCGTTGTTGGAACTTTCCGGCCCGATGATGCCGCGAACCTCTCCCTTGCCGAAATTTTCTTTGTTTTTGGTGGTCTGCACCGCGTGACCATAGGCGATCCAGTCAACGACCGAGCCACCAAGGCCCGGAATAACGCCGACCACGACGCCGATGATCGAACAGCGCACCGACAACCAGATATTGGCGAACCAGTCCCGCACGCCGTCCAGCCAACCGCCGCCCAGAGCCTGCTCCTTGGCGATGGCGCGGTCCTGGCGCAGAAGCGAAATGATCTCGGGGATGGCGAAGATACCAAGACCAACGATGACCAGTTTTAGCCCGTCGGTCAGATAGGGAAAATCATAGGACGACATGCGCAGATCGCCCGACGACGCGCCCTCGCCAATCGTGCCGATCAACATGCCCAGACCCGCCGCGACGATCCCCTTGATCGCAACGCGCCCCGCCAGAATGCCCACCATGGACAGACCAAAGACCGTGATCATCAACAGCTCGGGCGTGCGGAATTCCAGCACGATGGGGCGTGCAACAAGAATAAAGACAGTCAGGAAGCTTGCGCCCACCAGCCCGCCGAACAGGGATGAGGCAAAAGCCGCCGACAGCGCCCGCGCCGCCTGGCCTTTCTTGGCCATGGGAAACCCGTCCAGCACCGTGGCTTGCGACGCCGATGACCCCGGTATCCCCATCAGAACCGATGCGAATGTGTCAGATGTGGGCACCACCGCGACCATGCCCACCATCAAGGCAAGACCAAGGATCGGGTCCATCCCGAACATGAACGGCAACAACAGCGACAGACCGGCGATACCGCCGAGGCCCGGAAAGACCCCGACGCAAAGGCCCATGACGACGCCCAGAACGAGGTAGCCCAGCACGACCGGTTGCAGGATCAGCGCCCAGGCGTCGCCCAAGGCGGGCAATGCGGTTGCGATAATATCCATGAGTGTCCGCCCGCTGTCTTTGCTTGGTAAAACGCCCCGCCGATACGGGCGGGGCGTTCCAAAAGCAAAGTTACTTAAGCGTCACGCCGTAACGCTCTTCCAGCCAACCAACGACAAACGCCTTGGCCGATGCGGGCACCTGCGTGCCGCTTGCCAACGCGCCTTTGGCCGCGTCGCCCGTCATCTGCGGGTATACACCCAAACGACCGGCCGAGATTTCGGCGAAATCTGCGCGGGCTTTCACCTCTTCAAACGCTTTGGTGTAGGTCACGATTGCATCGTTGGACGCGCCATTGGGCAGGAACACCATCTTCTGTGCCGGGAAACCCGCAATGAAGAAGGCCTTCCAGGCGTCCCACTTTTCGCCCGAAGTTTCACAGGCCGGCGTGGCTTCGCAGACTTCCTTGAACGTCGGCATATCGGGGAACGTCGGGTCGCGCACGATGTTGCCCGCGTCGTCCAGCGCGCCCCAGCTCATCATCGGGACGGCTGTGCCAGCCTCGACCAGAGGCGTCACACCTTTCAGATAGGACGAGGATGTCTGATAGTCGATGTTGGCCTCGCCACGTTCGAACATCAGGCGGCCGTCGCCGCGGCCCTTGATGCCCATCACGCTTTCGACGTTCAGACCCAGCATTTCCCAGGCCAGTGTCGGCACAAGGTCCAGACGCGTGGCGCCCTGGTTGCCATAGATGAAGTCTTCACCCTGAAGGCCCGTTGCGTCCAGTCCGTCCATCTTGGCGGCCATGTCAGGCGGAAGATACGCGACACCGCCGGTGCCCGAGGCCAGAACAACATTCCAGTCGGCATAGTCGTACTTGACGCGCGGATCACCCAACAGGAACGGGAACTGCGTGGACCCGGACGATCCGAAGATCGTCGTGCCATCTTCGTAGGATTGCTCCTGGAACCAATTCGCGCCTTTGGTCGATCCGGCACCCGGCATGAATTTCACAACAACGGTCGGCTGACCGGGCAGCGCTTCGGACAGAAGCGGCGCATAGAAGTTGGCCCATTTGGCCGATCCGCCGGTTTCCGAAAACGGAATGATCCATTCAACAGTCTTGCCGGTCAGGTCGATGCCGTGACCGCCTGCCTGCGCTTGAAACGAAAACGTCGCTGCGGCAGCGGCCACAAGGCTGGAAGCCACACGACGTGTGGTTTTGATAAAGGACATAGGTTCCTCCCTAGGATACGACCGCCCCTTGTTAGGCGCGACCTGAAAAACAGAATCACCGGGACGTCCCTGCCCGGTTGATGTCCAAACCCTGACCTGCGAACCTTGCATGAAACTTTCAGGCCCGAAAAAATGCGCATCACGGTTGTCGAGGATAACATCAGCCTGGCCAAAGGCATTGCCTATAGCCTTGAAGACGCAGGCCACGCCGTCGACCTTTTGCACGACGGGTCCGAGGCCGAGGCATTCCTGGCCTCGGACACCTCTGACCTGGTGATCCTGGATATCAATCTTCCCGGCACCGACGGTTTGACCCTGCTGAAAACACTGCGCCTCCGCGATGATCCGCGCCCGGTCATCCTTCTGACCGCACGCGCCGAGATCGAAGACCGGATCACCGGGCTGGATGCGGGCGCCGATGATTACCTGATCAAACCCTTTGAAATGGCCGAGTTGAATGCCCGCGTCCGGGCATTGTCGCGCCGCCGCACGGTGCCGCACCGCCAGTTGCAAACCATCGGTCAGCTTTCATTCGACGCCAGCGCGCGTCAGCTTTTTGTTGATGACGAACCCGTCGAAATGCCCCGCCGCGAACTGGCCGTGTTCGAGTGTCTGTTGTCTGCCGGTGGCCGATTGGTCAGCAAAACGGCGCTTCTTGATTATGCTTATGGTGTGGGCGCGGATGTCGAGGAAAAGGTGGTCGAGGTCTATGTCTCACGGATCCGGGGCCGGCTGAGGCCCTATGGCATCACCATCAAGGCACAGCGCGGTCTTGGCTATCAGCTTCTGGCGGACGCCTGATGGCGCAATCCCTGCGGACCCGACTGATCGTCATCATCCTGACCCCGCTGTTGTTGGTCTCGGTCGCGGCAGCTGCCTGGCAATTCCGGAACACCTCGCACCGGGCCGAGGAAATCTTCGACCGGGGTCTGTTTTCCGCCGCACTCGCGATTTCCCGTGACGTGGCGCTGTCGGACGGCGATGCCCTCAGCCCTGCGACGCGCCAGTTGATCAACGACACCTCGGGCGGGGATCTGTTTTATCACGTTTATGCCCCTGACGGCGTTTTCGTAACAGGCTACGCAACGCCCCCCACACCACCATCTATCGGGCAAGAGGATCTGGCCGAACCGCTGTACTATAACGCGATCTATCAAGGCCGCGACGTCCGTGTGCTGCGCTATCAGGATGCCACGACGGTCGATCGCGTTACCGGATTGTTCACCATCTCGGTCTGGCAGGACATGGATATCCGTGCCTCCTTCGTCCGTGACGTTGTCACCCGCGCGATTGCCGTCATTGGTCTGCTTTTGCTGTCCGTCGCCCTGATCGTCTGGTTCGGCGTCGGCCTTGGCCTGCGCCCGCTTCTGGATCTGAAAGACGCGATCGCCAAACGCACGGCAAGCGAGTTGCAACCGATCCGCCGCAATGTCCCCGTCGAAGCGCAACCCATCGTTGAAACCCTGAACACCCTGCTGGATCGCGTTTCGCGCCGGATCAGTTCGAAGGACGAGTTCATTTCCAACGCCGCCCACCAGCTGCGCAACCCGATCGCGGGCGTCCTTGCCCTGGCCGAGGCTGTCGAAAACGCTCCCACGTCCGAGGCCGCCAAGGCCCGGAGCACCGAACTGGTGGCCGCCGCCAGAAATGCCACGCATCTGACCAATCAGCTTTTGTCATTCGAACGCGCGCGGGGCGCGGATCTTGCGACAAGCGGGGAACTGATCGAGCTTGGGGCCATTGTCAGGGGCGCTATCGAAAGATTTGAAGCCGAACACGGCGACCGCGACATTAAACTCACCAGCAGCCTACCCGCGCACCCCGTGTCGATGCTTGGCGATCCATTGATGCTCAGCGAGGCGGTGCTGAACATTCTCAGCAACGCGGTGACCCATGGCGGTCGCAATGTCTCGAAGATCGACGTAACCCTGACCGTCAATTCTGAAATGGCCAGGCTAAGCATCCGGGACGATGGTATCGGAATTGCGCCCGCAGATCACGCGCTGGCCGTCAGCCGGTTCAGTCAGGCCAACAATGGTCCGGGCAGCGGATTGGGCTTGCCGATAGCGGCGCGTGTGGCGGAAAATCACAACGGGCATCTGACAATTGACGCGTCGGACGTCGGCGCGTCCGTGTCGCTTGAATTCCCGTTCATTCCGGAACCTTAAAGCAGTCTCCAGAACGCAAGCCTTACGTCCTTCCTTGTCGAGGATGACAAGAAGTCCAAGTGGCAATGAAGGACGGTCGATTGGGGATAGCCCGAGGCGGCGAAACAAATTACTTTTTAGCCGCATGGACAATCTTCGGCCCTTTTTGCTTCAGATCAACGGCGAAGCGACGCAGGTGGACGCCGCGCCTGAAACCCCGTTGCTTTATGTCCTGCGCGATCAACTCGGTCTGATGGGGACACGCTTTGGATGCGGGCAGGGCACCTGCGGCGCCTGCATGGTCATTGTCGATGGCAAAGCCGTCACCGCCTGTGACCTTACGGTTGAGGCGCTTGAAGGGGCCCGGATCGAAACCATCGAATCCCTGGGCCGCGATGGCGCAGCGTTTCACCCGCTGGCGCAGGCGGTTCTGGACGAACAGGCGGCGCAATGCGGTTATTGCCTGCCGGGTATCCTGATCAGTGCCAAGGCGCTGCTGGATGCCAATCCCACACCCAACGACGCAGAGATCCGCGCCGCGCTGGACGGCAACCTGTGCCGTTGTGGGGCGCATCTGCGAATTCTGCGCGCGATTTCTGCGGTTGTCGCAAAGGCGTCGACATGAACGGTCAGGTTGGATCGGGCCATCTGATCTCGGACTGGGTGCGGTTTGAGGATGATGGCCGCGTGACCGTTTTTACCGGGCGCGTCGAATTGGGGCAGGGCAATCAGACCGCATTGCTGCAAATGGCCGCGGATGAATTGTGCCTTGATCCGTCTGACATCTCGCTTGTCCCTGCCGATACCGCGCAAACACCGGACGAAGGCTATACCGCGGGCAGCATGTCAATCTCGGTCGGCGGGGCCAGTCTGCGGCGCGCGACCTCGGCAGCCCGCGTTCTGGTCCTGGCCGAGGCTGCGCGGCGGTTGAACACGGCGGTGGCTGACCTGTCGGTTCGGTGCGGGGCGATCCTGCACTCCGGTGTTCCCAGCACAGAGGATTTGCACGCCATCGGCCGGGCGCTTGATCTGGATCTGCCCGTGGCGGACCACGCTGATCCGCTGCCGCGTGCAGATCGCATTTATTCCGGGACATCGACGCCGCGCATAGATCTGGCAGCGCGGGTGCTGGGCGCGCCGTTTGTCCATGACCTGCGCCCCGAAGGAATGCTGCACGGTCGCATGGTGCGCGCACCTGCCGTCGGCGCGGAATTGACCTCGGTCGATTTGGAGGCGTTGCGCGCGCGCCCGGGGGTCGTCGATGTGGTGCGCGATGGGTCGTTCCTGGGTCTGCTGGCCCGGACCAGCTGGCAGGCGGTTCGCGCGCAGGACTGGGCGTTGCGCAACACGCAGTGGGATATGCCTGCCGGGCCGGAGGGGACGGTGTCGCAAATCGTCCGATGCGCTGATGGTCCCGCTGATGAGATCTGTGCAGCCGGGGATCGCGCCGCTGCGCACCAGAGTTTCGGGCTGACCGCGACGCGTCCGTTCCTGTCGCATGGTTCCATCGGGCCGTCAGCGGCACTGGCCTTGTGGGATAAGGATCGTCTGACGGTACAGTCACACTCTCAAGGTGTGTTCCCATTGCGCGGCGCGATGGCCCGCGTGTTGGGGCTGGACGCCGGGCAAATCACGGTAACGCACACGCCCGGTGCCGGGTGTTATGGTCACAACGGCGCAGATGACGCGGCGATGGATGCGGCCATTCTGGCGCGCCATGTTCCCGGGCGGCCCGTGCTGGTCGTCTGGAGCCGCGCTGAGGAGTTTCGCAACGCGCCGCTTGGTCCCGCAATGGCCACGACTGCGCAGGCAGAGGTGGATGAAACCGGGCGCATTCAGGCATTCGATGTGCAGGTGAACAGCGTCCCACATGCCAACCGGCCCGGCACCCAGGGTGCGCCGAACCTGCTGGCGGGAACGCAGCTGGCAACGTCGATTCCCTTCCCGATCTCGAAAGATCTGGGGCCCGAACGGGGTGGCGGGGCGGATCGCAACGGAATACCCTATTACGCCATTTCATCGGTCGGAGTGACCAAACGGCTGGTGCATGACCTGCCTTATCGCAGCTCGTCCCTGCGCGGTCTTGGCGCGACGGTCAATGTGCTGGCGATCGAGGCGCTGATCGACCGCATCGCCTGCGATACCGGTCAGGACCCTGCCGAACTGCGCATCGCCCATCTAGACGATCCGCGCGCGCAGGCGGTGATCCGCACGGTGATGGAGATGTCAGGGACCCACCGCGTTACCGATGACGGCACCGGCTGGGGCCTGGCCTTCGCGCGCTACAAGAACAGCGCCGCCTATGCCGCAATCGTGGCCAGCGTGGCGGTGGACGAGGACGTGCGCGTCAGCAAGGTCTCGGCCGCGATCGACATGGGCGAGGTTATCAATCCGGACGGCGCGATCAATCAGATCGAAGGCGGGATCATCCAGTCGATCAGCTGGGCGCTGAAGGAACAGCTGCGCTTTGATGGCGCGGGTGTGGCGACCGAAACCTGGCTTGATTATCCGATCCTGACATTCTCGGAAGTGCCAGAGATTGCGGTACGCCTGATCGACCGCCCCGATGACCCGCCGCTTGGCTGCGCCGAGGCGGTGCAGGGTCCGGTTGTGGCGGCCATATCCTCGGCAATCCACAATGCGGTCGGTGCGCGGGTGACGGATATGCCCTTCACCCGCGACAGGATCATCACGGCGATGATGTAGACCCTCAGCCGATGGTGACGGCGCGCACGTCTTCGTCGATATGATGCAGGTATTGTTCGAAATTGGCCGAAAACATCCCGACCAGCTTGTCCGCCGCTGTGTCATAGGCTTGCGGGTCTGCCCATGTGCCGCGCGGGTCCAGAAGCGAATCGTCAACGCCCGGAACCGTTGTCGGCACCTCAAACCCGAAGTTGGCATCGTGGCGGAAACTGCACCCTTCCAGTGACCCATCGAGCGCCGCGGCCAGCAGCGCCCGCGTCGCCTTGATCGGCATCCGCTCACCCGTGCCATAAGCGCCACCCGTCCAGCCGGTGTTCACCAGCCAGCAGGTCGCGCCATGTTCGGCAATCTTCGCCTGAAGCAACTGGCCGTAAACCTCGGGCCGGCGCGGCAGGAAGGGCGCGCCGAAACAGGTGGAAAACGTCGGCTCTGGCTCGGTCACGCCGCGTTCGGTCCCGGCCACTTTCGAGGTGAAGCCAGACAGGAAGTGATACATCGCCTGCGCCGGGGTCAGCCGGGCAATCGGGGGCAGAACGCCGAAGGCATCGCAGGTCAGCATGATGACATTCTTGGGATGCCCGGCCAGCCCGGTGTCGGACGAATTGGCGATGTAATGCATCGGATAGGCGGCGCGCATATTCGCCGTCAGGCTGTCGTCGGTATAGTCGAGTTGCTTGGTCTCTTCGTCATAGACCATATTCTCGATCACGGTCGAAAACATGGTTGTGGTGGCGAAAATCTCGGGCTCAGCCTCGGACGAGAGGTTGATCGTTTTGGCATAGCAGCCGCCTTCGAAGTTGAAGGTGCCGCGATCCGACCAGCCGTGTTCGTCGTCGCCGATCAGAATGCGTTCCGGATCCGCTGACAAGGTCGTCTTGCCGGTGCCCGAAAGCCCGAAGAATATCGCCGTGTCGACCGGATTGCCTGCCGCATGATTGGCCGAACAATGCATCGGCATCACGCCTTTTTCGGGCAACTGATAGTTGAGCAGCGTAAAGACCGATTTCTTGTTCTCACCGGCGTATTCCGTGCCGCCGATCAGGATCTGCTTTTCGTCGATATTGATCGCAACAACGGTTTCGGACCGGCAGCCATGGCGTTCGGGATCGGCGAAGAAGCTGGGACAGTTCACAATCGTAAAGTCGGCAGTGAAGTCATCCAGATTGTCCCGCTGCGGGCGGATCAGCATGTGACGGATGAACAGGTTGTGCCAGGCAAGCTCGGACACGACGCGCACACCGATGCGATGCAGCGGATCGGCCCCGCCATAAAGGTCCTGAACATAAAAGTCGTTGCCCGCCATATGCGCGAACATATCATCGCGCAGCCGACCGAATGCCTCTGGGTCCATGCGCGCATTGGCATCCCACCAGATCACATCTTCCGTGGTGGGTGAAACAACGACATGTTTGTCCTTGGGGGAGCGCCCCGTAAACTTGCCGGTGTTGACCAGCATCGTGCCGCCAATCCCAAGTTCACCCTCGCCCCGTTTCACCGCGTGCGAGACGAGGTCAGGTTCAGTCAGGTTGTAATAGACCGCCCCAAGGCCCGAGATGCCCTGATCTTCGAGTTTGAAATCCGGATTTACACGCCCATGATTCATAATTGACAGCCCCAGGTTCCCAGTATCCGGGACAAGTCATAGCGGCAAAAATCGCATTGGAAACCCAAGCGTTCCTTGTTAGCGCAACCAAGGACTCTTTGACGCAACTTAAGGATACCGGGGGCGGTTTGTCGCCTGCCGGGCGTTGATCCTGCACCGGATCTCGCAAGGAATTCGCCTGAATTCGGGGGGCGGGGATTCGGGGGGATTCGCAGTCAGGCTGCCGCGAAGCCGGGACATCCTAAAGCAACAGACATGCGGCGATGCCAGTCAGGGCATCGGTATTTCCGCGGTGAATTTCGGAACCTGATATCCCTTCTGAACCGCGGGCCGTTCGGCAATCCGCAGATACCAGTCGCGCACATTCGGGACATCGTTCAGATCAACGTCCTGCCATTCGAAACGCGATACCCAGGGCCAACAGGCCATATCGGCGATGGTGTACGCACCCCGCCCATCGCCAGCCAGATAGTCACGATCGGTAAGCCGGGTGTTCAGGACCTTGTAAAGACGCTGTGCCTCGGCCGCGAACCGCTGTTCGGCATAGGTGGATTTGCCTTTGTTGTATTTGACGAAGTGATGGGTCTGACCCAGCATCGGGCCAAGGCCCCCCATTTGCCACATCAGCCATTCAAGCATGCGCCAGTATTGCGACCCGGTGCAGGTGAACTCCTGATATTTGTCAGCCAGATACAACATGATGGCCCCTGATTCCATCAGCACCTGCCCGGTCTCGGAATCCACAATTGCCGGGATCCGGTTGTTCGGCGCGATCTTCAGGAAATCCGGCGCGAATTGTTCGTCCTTGGAAATGTCGATGGCATGGGCGGTATAGGGCACGCCCAGTTCTTCCAGCAGGATCGAAACTTTCCGCCCGTTCGGCGTTGTCCATGTGTAAAGGTCAATCATCCAGGGCATCCTTCAGGTCAGGCGGGTTACGCTCTGGTGTACGGGAACGCGCAGGCTTGGCAAGGCATCAAGTTGGGCCTTTTCAAATGCGGGTGCTTCTGGTCAGAGTTTTCATGCGCATCAAGCGGGGGGGCAAAACGGCATGGCGGCTGCCAATCGCCTGGGAGTGGACATCGGCGGCACCTTCACGGATGTGGTGCTAGAGGCCAGGACCGGATTCTTTTCGACCAAGGTGCTGACCACGCATCACGCGCCCGAAGCCGCCATTCTGGACGGGCTGGATCAGGTCTGTTCCAAGGCCGGCCTCCCCCCCGGAAAGATCGGGCAGATCATCCATGGGACGACGCTGGCGACCAATGCGCTGATCGAACGTCGCGGCGCGAATACGGCGCTGATTACGACGCAAGGGTTCCGCGATGTGATCGAGATGCGCACCGAATCCCGGTTTGAACAATACGACCTGAACCTGACCCTGCCCGAACCGCTGCTGGCGCGTCAGCACCGCTTCACGCTGCGCGAAAGGATCGGAGCGACGGGCGACGTTTTGATTCCGCTTGAGCGGGCCGAAGTTGACGCATTGGTCGAACAGATCGCAGCGGCGGGTTATGACAGCGTCGCGGTCGGATTGCTGCATTCCTACCTCAACGATACCCACGAACGGATGGTGGCCGAGGTTCTGGCAAAGCGGCTTCCCGGCGTATCAGTGTCGCTGTCCTGCGAAGTTTCGCCCCAGATGCGAGAGTATGAGCGTTTCAACACCACAGTTGCCAACGCCTATATCAAGCCATTGATGGCCAGCTATCTGGGCCGCCTGCGCGGACGGCTGGCGGATGTCGGGGCCACATGCCCGGTGTTCCTGATGCACTCGGGCGGCGGCATCATCTCGGTCGAAAGTGCGGCGGAATTTCCCGTGCGTCTGGTCGAAAGCGGCCCCGCCGGGGGCGCGATGTTCGCCGCGACTCTGGCCAAGCGCCACGGGCTGGACCGGGTGCTGAGCTTTGATATGGGCGGCACCACAGCCAAGATCTGTCTGATCCGCGATATGTCCCCCAAGACCGCGCGGGTGTTCGAGGTTGCGCGCAGCTATCGTTTCAAAAAAGGGTCGGGGATGCCGATCTCGATCCCGGTGATCGACATGGTCGAGATTGGGGCCGGCGGCGGATCGCTGGCCCATGTGGATGCGCTGAACCAGATCCGTGTCGGCCCACAAAGTGCGGGGTCGGATCCCGGCCCGGCGTGCTACGGCAGGGGCGGAACCCGCGCCGCCGTCACCGATGCGGACCTGCAGCTTGGGCGGCTGGACCCGGATGGGTTTGCAGGCGGAACCATCCCCCTCGACCCCGGCAACGCCGCTGCGGCGCTGAGCGCGGATATCGGCGATGCCCTGTCGATGAACGCGACCGAAGCCGCATTCGGCCTGTCCGAAGTTGTGGACGAAAACATGGCCAACGCGGCGCGGGTGCATGCAGTCGAAAACGGCGAAGATCTGGCCGGGTATACGATGATCGCATTCGGGGGTGCGGCACCGCTCCATGCCGGGCGGCTCGCGCAGAAACTGGGGATCGACCGGATTCTGGTTCCGGCCGGGGCAGGCGTCGGCTCTGCCATCGGTTTCCTGCGCGCCCCGTTCAGCTTTGAATCGTCGCGCAGCACATATATGCGATTGTCCGAATTCGACCCTAAAGCGGCTCAAACCGTCCTGAATGACCTCACGGCCGAGGCGACGGCCCTTGTCCGCACCTGCGATGCCGACGCCCGCATCAGCGCGACTGCGCGTGCCTTCATGCGCTATTGCGGTCAGGGGTGGGAGATTCCCGTGCCCTTGACCGCTAACCAGGCCGCACGCCCGGATGCGGTGACCTTCCAGAGTGTGTTTGAGGCCGAATATGCCGCGCTGTTCGGGCGCATTGTGCAAGGCCTCGACATTGAAATCACGGTTTGGGCGGTAAACGCCGCAACCGGGGCCGCCGTCGAAACACCTGTTGCCCGGACCACCGGCACGACCACCGCCAGCACCGGCACAACTCGCCGCCTGTACGACCCGACCGAGGGCGCGCCGACAGAGGCCACAGCCGTACCCCGCAGTGACATGCCCCCCGACACCCGCCTTGCCGGTCCGGCCGTCATCACCGAAGATGAAACCACCATCATTGTTCCGACCGGATTTACCGCCGTAACCCAATCAGACGGCAGCATTGACATCAGCCGCAGGGGGACACCTGGATGAGTCAATCTGACGTTGCCAATCAGGTCATGTGGAACCGTCTGATCTCGGTGGTCGAAGAACAGGCCCAGGCGCTGATCCGCACCGCCTTTTCAACCTCGGTTCGTGAAGCGGGCGACCTGTCCGCCGGGGTCTATGACGATCAGGGCCAGATGCTGGCGCAGGCGGTGACGGGCACGCCCGGTCACGTCAATGCCATGGCCGAGGCTGTGGCCCATTTCATCCGGCGTATCGGCCGTGACACCATGGCCGAAGGCGACGTCTATATCACCAACGACCCCTGGGAAGGCACCGGTCATCTGCATGACATCACCGTCGTCACCCCGTCGTTCTTCCAGGGCGCGCTGATCGGTTTTTTCGCGTGTACCGCCCATATCGTCGACATCGGTGGGCGCGGCTTTGGCGCGGATGCCAGCAGCCTGTATGAAGAGGGGCTGCAAATCCCGATCATGCGGTTTGCGGATCAAGGTCAGGTGAATCAGAGCCTGATTGCAATCGTGCGCGCCAATGTCCGCGAACCCGATCAGGTGGTCGGTGACATCCACGCGCTTGCCACTTGTAACGAAGTCGGGCACCGCCGCCTGCAGACGATGATGGCCGAATTTTCGCTGACCGATCTGACCGGAATTGCCACATTCATCTTTCGCAATTCCAGACGCGCAACCCTGCAAAGGATCGCGGATCTGCCGCGCGCCTCGGCCAGCAATGTGATGCGGATTGATGGCTACGATACACCCATCGACATCCACGTTCGGCTGGCCACCCATGCCGACCACGTCACCTGCGACTTTGACGGCAGTTCTGGCGTCGACCCCAAAGGGATCAACGTACCGATGGTCTACACGCGCGCCTACGCCTGCTATGCGTTGAAATGCGCCATCGCGCCGGATATTCCCAACAATGCAGCCTCGCTCGCCCCGTTTGTGATCACAGCGCCCGAAGGCACCATCGTCAATGCGCCACACCCGGCCCCCGTCGCCCTGCGTCATGTGATCGGCCATATGGTTCCTGATGCGGTGTTTGGTGCGCTGGATCAGATCCTGCCAGACACCGTGCCCGCCGAAGGGGCCGGGACGCTGTGCAATTTCCAGGTCTCATTGCGTCCGCGCACCGATGCCCCGGCGCCGGTATCGGCCCGGCGGGCGGAAGTTCTGACATTCAATTCTGGCGGTTCCGGTGCACGCCCGGCATTTGACGGGCTGAACGCCACGGCGTTCCCCTCGGGCGTTATGACGATGCCGGTCGAGGCGACCGAGCATACAGGACCGGTGATCATCTGGCGGAAGGAACTGCGCCCCGACAGCGGTGGGGCCGGAAAACAACGCGGCGGATTGGGGCAATTCATGGAGGTTGGCGCCGCCGAAGGTCACGAGTTCGAATTTTCAGCGATGTTCGACCGCGCAGCCTATCCCGCGCAGGGCCGCCACGGCGGTGCGCCCGGCGCAACGACCGAAATTTCGCGCAGTGACGGCGCAGCGATGCGCAGCAAAGGCAAGCAATTCGTGCCGCATGGTGAACGTGTCACGCTCGCCTTTCCTGGTGGCGGCGGATACGGTGATCCGGAAACCCGCGATCGCGCGCTTGTCCGGCGGGATCTGGAACGCGGGTATATTTCCGAAACCACCGCGCGTGAGGTGTACGGATTTGATCCCACTGACGAGGGTGCGGAATGACAAAATTGGACTCTCCGGCTTTTGAAACATACGACGTCGTCATTATCGGCGGCGCGATGCTTGGGTCATCGGTCGCGCATTTCTTGTCAGGTAATTCGGACTTCGACGGCAGAATTCTGGTTGTGGAAATGGACCCGAGTTACGAAAACTCTTCAACCGCGCACACCAACAGTTGCATGCGTCAGCAATTCAGCAATGAAATAAATATCCGCATCTCGCAATTCGCTGCCGATTACGTGAAAAACTTTCGCGCCTATATGGATGATGATCCGCGTGTTCCGGAGGTTCCGTTTCAGAGTTACGGTTATATGTATCTGGCCAACAATCCGGAATTTGCCGAAGGATTGCGCAGCGCCCAGAAAGTACAGGCGGCGCTGGGTGCCGGAACCAGATACATGACGCCGGACGACATCGCGCGGGAATATCCGTTTTATAATCTTCAGGATATTCTTGGGGCCAACCATAATCTGATTGACGAAGGGTATTTCGACGGGAATACGCTGTTTGATTGGTGGAAACGCAAAGCGCGCGAAAACGGCGTCGAATATATCACGAATGAAGTTGTCGGTATTACGAAAAACAAGGCCGGAAATCGCGTCGAGTCGGTCACGCTGAAATCCGGAAACCGCATTTCCTGCGACACGCTGATTAACGCGTCCGGACCGCGCGCCGCAATCACGGCGCGAATGGCCGGAATTGAAATTCCTGTGGAACCGCGCAAGCGTTACACTTTCATATTCGACGCCGAAAACCCGCTTGACCGGGATTTGCCGCTGACAATTGACCCCTCCGGCGTGCACACAAGAAGCGATGGTCAGTACTATCTGGCCGGATGCCCGCCGGATGAAGACCTTCCCGTCGAACCCGATGATTTTGAACAGGATTTCAATATCTGGGAGGATAAGGCTTGGCCCGCCATCGCCAACCGCATTCCTCAGTTCGAGGCGATAAAGTTGATCAACTCCTGGGCGGGCCACTACGCGTTCAACGCATTCGACCAAAATGCGATTCTGGGTCCGCACACCGAGGTTACCAATTTCATGTTCGTCAACGGATTCTCGGGGCATGGGTTTCAGCAATCCCCCGCGATGGGACGCGGCATGGCCGAGTTGATAGTTCACGGCGAATTCCGAACCCTTGATCTGACACCATTCGGATTTGACCGTATCACCCGAAACAAACCCTTCATCGAAAAGGCTGTGATATGAAAAGAATCGTTCTGACCGGGGCTGCAGGCCGATTGGGATCTTACCTGCGCGAACCGCTGCTGACGATGGCAGATGAATTGGTATCGACGGATATCGCGGATGATATTGGAAAACTCTATCCGGGTGAATCCTACGTCCAGGCCGACCTCGCCGATTTCACGGCGATGAATAATATCCTGAAAGATGCGGATATGGTTGCCCATTTTGGCGCATTTGTCGACGAGGGGCCGTTCGACAAACTCCTGGGGCCGAATTTCATTGGCGCCTATAATATCTGGGAAGCTGCGTATCAGAACAATGTGCGCCGCGTTATCTATGCCAGCTCCATTCACGCGGTCGGAATGCACCTGAAATCTGACGCTATCGGAATTGATGCGCCACACAGGCCCGATACATTTTACGGGCTTGCCAAATGTTTCGCCGAAGATCTGGGCCGGATGTATTGGGATAAACGCGGTCTGGAATCCGTTTGCCTGCGTATTCTGTCCTGTGCCCAGGTCACCAGCGCGCGGGCGCTTGGATCGTGGCTGTCCTATGACGATTTGATTCAGCTGGTTACCCGCGCGATTGACACACCGACGACGGGGTTTTCCATCGTCTACGGTGTATCCAACAATGACCGGTCGCCGGTCAATAATTCCGGTGCGGCCTTCCTTGGCTATCGTCCCAAGGATAACGCTGAACAATTCGCGCCCGACATTCTTGCCGCTGAACCGCCCGCGGATCCGCAGGATCCCGGCCAGATGTATCACGGAGGACCGTTCGCCAAAGTCGATATCGGTGAGAGCGGGCTGGCGCAGATGACGATAGTTGACGACGCGAAAAAGACCTGAGCACGTCTTGAGGAACCCGGCCAGCACCCCACATCACAGGTATCAACAGGAGGATTCCACCATGAAATCTGCACAGGACTATCTGCAATCGGCAAATGCCGACGTTCCCAAAATCACACCTCAGCAAGGGATTGAGCGGCACCAGGCTGGCGACACCGTGTTCGTCGATGTGCGCGACAGCGCCGACATTGCGAAATCCGGCACCATCCAGGGCGCCCAACGCATTCCCCGTGGCTTTATCGAATTCGCCGCCGATCCGGCGATGGAAAAATTCCACAACCCCGCCATGCAGAAGGATGCGCAGATCTGCCTGGTTTGCGGTGCCGGCGGACAGGCCGCCCTGGCCGGGCAGACGCTTCAGCAGATGGGCTATCAAAACGTGTTCAACGTCGGCGCCATTGGCAGCTGGAAAGAGGCCGGCGGCCCGATGGAAGACGGCTAAATCAGTCCTCGAAAACGCTATCGGCGGCGCATCTGATCGTCAGGTCAGCGGAATCACCAGCCCGACGCCGATCAACAACCAGCCTGCGATGACATTCAGCCGCCTGAGGGCGCTGGGTGTCGTCAACAGGCGGCGCGCACGGTCGATGAACAGCGCCATGACGACATTGCCAAGCAGCGGCACCACGATAGACAGCGCGACAATGGCGGCGATATCGGGCCAGGTGATTGTCGTCAGATCGAAGAAGCCCGGCAACACGCCCATATAGAACAGGATCGCCTTGGGGTTGCCCAAGATCACGAGGATTCCGGCGACGAAACCGGCCCACATGCCGGGGCGGGTCAGGCGGCTGTCACGCGCGATGGATTTCCCGGCGTTGCGGATCAGCAGGACGCCCATGACCAGAAAAATCGCAGATGCCCCCCAGCGCAGCACCGTCATGAAGCCGTCGAACTGATCGACAATCCAGGTGACGCCGATAATCGCAAGCAGGGGCCACAGCGCATCGCCGATGACCACACCCAGCGCCAGCGGCCAGGCGGCGTGGAACCCACCCGAAAGACTCCGCGCGATCAGCGCCACCCAGACCGGCCCCGGCGTCAGGAACAGGATCAGCAGCGCACCCGCATACAGCAGCAAATCGACTGGTGTTGCAGTCATGACAGCCCTTGCGCCAGATCTCGGATCGCCATCACACTGCGCCAATTGCGCGCCGTCGTCGGAACGCCCAGCAGCCGATCCATCCGCGGCGCGATTTTCGACGCCGACATCCCCGCAGGCGTGTGCAGATAGACCACGCCGGTGCCGATCTGCGCACGCTCATGCGGGGCGGCGACTTGGTTCAGGGCATCCTGCGTCGTGTCGAATGCCCCATGCGCAACAAACAGGTGGAGCGCTTTGGGATCATCCGTCGGAAACGGGCAGGGACTGATCGCATCAGTCCAGAACGCACGGCTGCGGATCATCACATTGGGCCGGAATCCATATTCATCTTCAATGGCTTGCGACACCGCCGCCTCAGACAGCTCGCCGCGCCAGACAGCGTTTCCGCTTTGGATATAGGTCTTGCAATCCTGCGCCCCCAGCCCCGCCAGCAGGGTGCGAAACCCGGCCATGGGCAGGGTGTTGTGCCCCCCGACGTTGATACCGCGCAGCAGGGCGATCTGGATACTCATGCCTGTGCCACCTGTGATGTTCCGTCTGCATCGCTGACCGCCAGCCGCGTTGCGCGTTCGCCCAGATCATCGAATAATTCCGCCCCGGTGCCGGTCATCCAGGCCTGTGCGCCCAGCGCGACAATCTCATCATAAAGTGCGGCACGCCGATCGGCATCCAGATGGGCCGCGACCTCGTCCAGCAGCAACAGCGGCGGCGCGCCGACCTCTTCCGTCAGGGCGCGGGCGTTGGCAAGGATCAGCGAAATCAGCAGCGCCTTCTGCTCTCCGGTCGAGCACTGCGCCGCCGCGACGCCCTTGTCGGCATAAATCGCGCCCAGATCGGCCCGGTGCGGACCCGTCAGCGTGCGCCCGGCGGTCATGTCGCGCGCACGACCCCCCCGCAGCGTTTCGGCAAGCGCATCCGCCTCGAACGAGTCGGCGGCGCCGTCGGGGCCGAGCATGGTCAGCGTCGCCACCGGAAAACTGCCGCCGCCCTCGGCGGCTGCCACTCGGGCCAGCGCATCCCGCCGCGCCATGTCGATGCGCGCACCGGCATCGGCCATCCGTGCTTCCAGCGCGTCGTACCAGCGGGCGTCATTGACGTGATCCTTCAAAAGGCGATTGCGATCCCGCATCGCCTTTTCGTAATCCAGCACAGCCTCACCATGGCGGGGATCAAAGCTCAGCGTCATGCGGTCCAGAAACCGCCGCCGCCCCTCGGCCCCTTCAATCCACAGCCGATCCATTGCAGGCACCAGCCACAGCACCCGCGCGATCCGGCCCAGCGCGGTTTGCGTGGCCGCTTTGCCGTCGATGCGAACCGTGCGTGGCCCACCTTCGGAGACGGTTTCAACCTCGTGCATCTGCCCCAGCGAGGTTACCAGGGCGGCCACCTTCCAGCCAATCCCGCCCGGCTGACGCGCCAGATCGCCCACCGCCGCCCGGCGCAATCCGCGCCCCGGCGACAGCATCGACACCGCTTCCAGGATGTTGGTTTTGCCCGCACCGTTAGGCCCGAAAATCGCCACCGGTCGCGCATCAACAGTCAGCTCGGTGCGGCTATGCGACCGGAACTGCGAAAGGGTCAGAGAGGTCAGCGCAGCCAATCCTTGCCCTTCTTCTTTTCAGAAATACTCCCGCCGGAGGCATCCGTCGCCGCGAAGCGGCCTCAGACCCGCATCGGCATCACGACATAGACCGCCGACTGATCGTTGCCTTCGCGCATCAGCGTCGGATCGCCTGCGGTATTGAACATGAAGACCGCATTCTCACGATCCACCTGACTGGCGATTTCCAGCAGGTATTTGGCGTTAAAGCCAATCTCCAGCTTTTCATCGCCATACGCCACGGCCAGTTCTTCTTCCGCCGCCCCTGCATCCGGCGCGTTCACCGACAGGATCAGACGGTCTTCGTCCAACTGCATCTTGACCGCGCGCGAACGTTCGCTGCTGACCGTCGCGACACGATCTACCGCGCGGGCGAAATCTGCCGCGTCGACTTCCATCCGCCGGGTGTTGGCGGTCGGGATGACGCGGCCATAGTCGGGGAAGGTGCCGTCGATGACTTTTGAGGTCAGCGTGATCTCGGGCGTGGCGAACCGCACCTTGGTCTCGCTGACGGAAACAGCGATCGAGGCATCATCGTCATCCAGCAGCTTGCGCAATTCATTGACGGTCTTGCGCGGCACGATCACGCCCGCCATGCCCTCGGCACCGGCAGGCAGATCGGCGTCGATGCGCGCAAGGCGGTGACCATCCGTCGCCACACAGCGCAGCACCTGCCCGCCGTCGCCATCGGCGACATGCATATAGACGCCGTTCAGGTAATACCGCGTTTCTTCGGTCGAGATCGCGAATTTCGACTTGTCGAACAACCGTCGCAGCACAGGCGCCGGGGCCGAGAAGTTCGAGGCATACTCGGACGAGGCCATTTGCGGAAAGTCCTCTTTCGGCAGCGTTGCCAGCGCAAAGTTTGACCGGCCCGCCTCGACAGTCAGGCGACCCGCCGCGCCATCGTCGGCAAGGCTGACCAGTGCGCCGTCGGGCAGCTTCCTGACAATCTCGTGCAGGGTGACGGCGTTCACGGTGGTGGACCCGGCGCGTTCGACCTGCGCGTTCACCTTATCGACCACCTCGATGTCCAGATCGGTGGCACGGAAGCTGACGCTGTCGCCCTCAGCCTCGATCAGCACATTGGCCAGGATCGGGATTGTATTGCGGCGTTCGACAACCGACTGGGCCTGGCTGACGGCCCTGAGCAGGGTTGCACGTTCGATCGAGATTTTCATGGTCCAGGCTCCATCCCCATTGCCACATCCCCAATTGCCGTCAGGCCGGTTCCACCTGGCCGGGCGGGCACCCTAACCGACAGGCCGGGGCGCGCAAGGTTTTTTGGACTGTGAGTCAGTGACTGCGGGGCGTCAACCTTCGAGGCTGCGACGCAGCATTTCCAGATCATCCGCGATCTGACTGTCGGTTTCCTTCAACTGCTCGATCCGTTTGACGCCGTGCATTACCGTGGTGTGGTCCCGGCCGCCAAACCGACGCCCGATTTCGGGTAAAGAGCGTGAGGTCAGCTGCTTGGCCAGATACATCGCCATCTGGCGCGGACGGGCGTAAACCCGCATCCGTTTCGGGCCGATCATGTCCGACAGGCGGATGTTGTAATGGTCGGACACCTTGCGCTGAATTTCCTCGACCGTGATCTTGCGGTCCGAAGCGCGCAGAATATCGGCCAGGCAATCCTGGGTCATTTCCAGTGTGATTTCGCGGCCCACAAGCTCTCCGAAAGCGAACAGACGCATCAGCGCGCCTTCCAGCACGCGCACGTTGGTCGATATCCGGTGGGCGAGGAATTCCAGAACCCCGTCGGCGATACCGATATTGCCGAACTGGCTGCTGAACTGTTCGACTTTGGATTGCAGGATGCCCAGGCGCAATTCGTAATTGGTGGGGTGCAGATCGACGACCAAACCCGATTGCAGGCGCGATTTGATGCGATCCTCGATGCCCTCCATCTCTCCGGGGGCGCGGTCGCCCGAGATGATGATTTGCCGGTTCTGATCGACCAGGGCGTTGAAAGTATGGAAGAATTCTTCCTGCGTGGATTCCTTGCCGGTGATGAACTGGACGTCGTCGATCATCAGAATATCGACCGAGCGGAACAGTTGCTTGAATTCCATCATCGCGCGGTCACGCAGGGCCTGCACGAAGCGGTACATGAACTGTTCGGCAGACAGATAGACGACGCGCGCCTCGGGGTTGCGGCGCGCCAATTCCCAGGCGATGGCATGCATCAGGTGGGTTTTGCCAAGGCCGACACCACCATAAAGGAACAGCGGGTTGAAGCTGACCGGCGCGCCCTCGGCCACGCGGCGCGCGGCGGCGTGGGCCAGTTCATTCGGTTTGCCGACGACGAAACTGTCGAAGGTGTGGCGCGCATCCAGCGTCGCCCCGGTGACGAAATCTTCGGGCAGTTTGGCAACGGCGGGCTTTTCCGCGGCATTCGGGCGGATCACCCGCGCGGCCCTGGCCGAAACCTGGAACACCACGCGGCTGACAACTTCTCCGGCGGCGACCAGCGCTTGCAAGATCATGTCCGAGAAATTGCGCGAGACCCAGTCGCCGATGAATTGCGTCGGCACGTGGAAGGTCGCAACGCCATCCGTCAGCCCCGCAAATTCCAGCGGTTCGATCCAGTTCGTGTAGTTGTTCTTTCCGACCGACTTTTGCAGCTTCTGCCGGATCTGTCCCCAAGTGTCTTCCGTCATGGTCCCTCGACGTTTCTGTTCTTGTCAGGTCTGGCGCCAGGCCAGCCCGCGGGCTTTCCACCCGTTTATGTTACCCCGATGCCCGTTCTCGTCCATATCGCCTTCAAAACCTTCGGCGATATTCAGGCATTCCACTTCGTCGCCGAACTGGCGAAAATAACGCATCACCGCCTCAGCCGCCATTTTCGAGCGTTGCCCCGACCGGCACAGAAACAGCAGCGTCGTGGCATTGCGCCCGTCCAGCTGTTTCTTCGCGGCCGAGGCGAAATGCGGGTTAACCGCCATGTCGGGAAAGCGTGCCCATTCGACCATGACCGGCGTGCTGCCCAAAGACCGCAAATCCGGCATGCCAACGAAACCCCATTCGGCGCGCGTCCGGACATCAACCAGAAGCGCGTTTGGGTCATCCTCAAGCATTCGCCACGCATCATCGGGATTCACATCCCCGACCCGCGTGCCAAAACCTGAACTCATCCGCTGTCCCCCCAGACAAAGTGAATCGTTTTTCTTCGTTACCCGGTCTTCGTATCAATGCCGTGCGGGCGCTCGCAACAGAACTTCGCGCTTGACTCGGGCCTTGGTTGAAAGAATCCCCCTGGCCCGCCGAAAAAAATCCAATCGTGTTCGATTTGGTCAACAAAAAAAGGCGCGCCCGGTGGGGTGCGCCTTTGGGTCCGGCGGCCATTGCAGGCCAACCGGCAGGTAATCCGCAAAGATCAGCCGATGGCTTTGACCCGGGCGCTCAGGCGCGACATTTTGCGCGCTACGGTGTTCTTGTGGAAGATGCCCTTGGTGACACCGCGCATCAGCTCGGGCTGGGCGGCGCGCAGCGCGGCGGTTGCGGCATCCTTGTCGCCCGATGCGATCGCTTCTTCGACTTTGCGCAACTGCGTGCGCACGCGCGAACGGCGGGCTTTGTTGATTGCAAAACGACGCTCGTTCTGGCGGGCGCGTTTCTTGGACTGGGGTGAATTGGCCATGGTCGTGTCCTTCGGTAGTCGGATCCAAATCTTTGCTGCACGACGGACCCACGACCGGTCAGTTGACCAGCAGACACATAGCCTTAAGCGGGCTCCACGCGCATGTACCGGGGCGGCATATGGGATTCGGCGCCGCTTGGAAAGACTTTATTTGTCGCGGAACTGCGCCTCGCGCTTTTCGACGAACGCGGCCATGCCTTCGCTTTGATCTTCGGTTGCGAACAGCGCCTGGAACATGCGGCGCTCAAACAGCAACCCCTCGGTCAGGTTGGTTTCATAGGCGCGGTTCACCGCCTCTTTCACCGCCATCGTGGCCAGCGCTGATTTCTCAACAATCTTTTCGGCCGCGGCCATCGCTTCATCCATCAGCTTCTTGGCCGGAACCACGCGACTGACCAGACCGGCGCGTTCGGCTTCCTCGGCACCCATGAAGCGGCCGGTCAGATGCATCTCCATCGACTTCGACTTGCCCACAAAATGGGTGAGCCGCTGGGTACCGCCAATCCCGGCGATGACGCCCAGGTTAATCTCGGGCTGGCCGAATTTGGCCGTGTCCGCGGCGATGATGAAATCGCACATCATCGCCAGTTCACAGCCGCCGCCCAGCGCATAACCTGCGACGGCCGCGATAATCGGCTTGCGAGGCTTGGAAATCCGCGCGACTTCATCCGCGAACATGTCGGACTTATAGACATCGACGAAGGATTTCTCGGCCATTTCTGTGATGTCGGCCCCTGCGGCAAAGGCTTTTTCGGACCCGGTCAGAATGATGCAGCGGACCTTCTTGTCGGCTTCGGCTTCGTCCAGGGCCTGCGCCAGCTCGCCCAGCAACTTGGCGTTCAGCGCATTCAGGGCATCGGGGCGGTTCAGGCGGATCACCGCGACATGTTCGGTGACGTCGGAAATAATCGTGGTGAAGGCCATTCGGAAGCTCCGGTTGGGGCGATCAGGTCTATCTTGGTAGCACTCCGCGCGCGGTGATCAAGTCATCTCTGACAACGCGGGCAATAGAAGGACGACCGCCCCGACTGTGTGATCCGGGCGATGGTGCCGGCGCAATCCGGGGTCGGGCAAGGCTGATCTTCGCGGTCATAGACCCTGAAATTATGCTGGAAATACCCCAATTCCCCGTCCGCCTGGCGGTGATCCCGCAAGGAAGAGCCGCCCGCCTCTATCGCCTCGCCCAATACATCGCGGATCAGCGGCACCAGGGATGCAACGCGTGATTTACCAAGTTGCCCGGCCAACCGCTTGGGAGAGATTCGTGCCCGATAAAGCACCTCGCAGACATAGATATTTCCCAGCCCCGCAACGATCCGCTGGTCCAGAAGCGCCGATTTGACCGGGGTGCGGCGGCCCTTGAACGCGTTGATCAGATGATCGGCGTGAAATTCATTGCCCAGCGGCTCCGGTCCCAGCTTGTCCAGCAGCCAATGCGAGTCGACCGCCCCGGTCGCGATCAGATCCATCGCCCCAAAGCGGCGCGCGTCGTTGAAGGTGACGCGCGCGCCGCCCTCCATGTGCAGCACAACATGGTCGTGTTTTGCAGGCGCGGGGTGGTCGTAGTGGAAATCGCCGATTGTCAGGCCAGAGACCTGCATCCGTCCCGACATCCCCAAATGCACGATCAGCGTCTCGCCCGTGTCCAGATCAACCAGCAGGTATTTCGACCGCCGCCCCAGCCGCACCACCCGCGCCCCACTCAGCCGATCCGCCATGCCCGGCGGGAACGGCCAGCGCAGGTCGGGGCGGTTCACGTCGGCCTGCGCAATCACGGCCCCCTCCATCGCAGGGATCAGGCCACGGCGGACGGTTTCAACCTCGGGCAGTTCAGGCATGGCGGCTCCGGTCAGGACGCCGCATTGCAGCGCGGCGGTTGCACCCTATAAGAAGGGTGAGTTTTCAAGGGATCACAAGGGCGATCAGTAGGGCGATGAGTGACGACAAGACGACTCATTTCGGCGCAAAGACCGTGGCCGAAGGCGACAAGGCCGGGCTGGTCCACGGGGTCTTCACCAATGTTGCGTCGAAATATGACGTGATGAACGACGTGATGAGCCTGGGCATCCATCGGTTGTGGAAAGACGCGATGATGGATTGGCTGGCACCGCGTGCGGGTCAGCGGTTGCTGGATGTGGCGGGCGGCACTGGCGACATCGCCTTCCGGTTCCTCAAACGCGCCGGCATGGCCGAGGCGGTCGTGCTGGACATGACCGAGAGCATGCTGATCGAAGGGCGCAAACGGGCCGAGGCCGAAGCCTTGGCAGACCGGCTGGACTGGATCGTCGGCGATGCCATGGCCCTGCCGTTCGAGGATGCCAGCTTTGACCGCTATACAATCAGCTTCGGCATCCGCAACGTCACCCGGATCGGCGATGCGCTGGCCGAGGCATTCCGCGTCCTGCGCCCCGGCGGGCGGCTGGTCGTTCTGGAATTCTCTCAACTGCCAGTGCCGGGCCTGCAAAAGGCCTATGACGCCTATTCCTACAACGTCATCCCCCGGATGGGCCAGCTGGTGGCGGGGGATCGCGACAGCTATCAGTATCTGGTCGAAAGCATCCGCAAATTCCCGGATCAGGAGGCGTTCGCCGCGATGATCCGCGACGCGGGGTTTGAGAACGTCAGCTATCGCAACCTGTCCATGGGCATCGCAGCGCTGCATTCCGGCTGGAAAATCTGACATGCGCGGGCCCCACAACATCTGGCGGCTGATCCGCACCGGGGCGACCTTCCAGCGCACCGGGGCGATGGGCGTCGTGCTGGACGCGATGGAGGCCCCGGCCCCGATCAGGATGGCGGCACGGGTGCTGGGGCTGCCGTTTGCCTGGCTGGGGTTGAAGGGCGACCCGTCGCTGCCGCCAGTGACGCGCGCGCTGACCGCGCTGGGCCCGGCCTATATCAAATTCGGTCAGATCCTGTCGACGCGTCCCGATGTGGTCGGCGACGACCTGGCGCTGCAATTGCAGGTGCTGCAGGACAAGCTGGCCCCGTTTTCGACCGCAGAAGCACGCGCCGAGGTGGAACGCGAACTGGGCGAACCTGTCGAGGCGCTGTTCTCTGACTTTTCGGATTCCGTGGCCGCAGCCTCTATCGCGCAGGTCCACCGGGCGCATCGCGCTGATACGGGCGCGCGGGTTGCCGTCAAAGTCCTGCGCCCCGGCATCGAAAAAGCGTTCCGCAAGGATATCGACGCCTTCTATTTCGTCGCCCGCGTGGTCGAGGTTCTGTCCCCTTCATCCCGCCGCCTGCACCCCACGGACGTGATCGCCCATTTCGAAGGCGTCGTGATGGGCGAACTGGATTTGCGGCTGGAAAGCGCCAGCGCCTCGGAATTCGCCGACAATACCGAAGGCGATGATCATTTTGTGGTGCCGCGCGTCATCTGGGGCCTGTCGGCGCGCCGGGTGATGACCCTGGACTGGGCCGAGGGGATCGCGGCCAACGACCTGGCCGCAATCGACGCCGCCGGCCATGATCGCGCGGTCCTGGCCGAGCGTATCCTGCGGATGTTCCTGCAACACGCCCTGCGCGACGGGTTCTTCCACGCCGACATGCATCAGGGGAACCTGAAAGTGGCCGAAAACGGCGATGTGATCGCGCTGGATTTCGGGATCATGGGGCGGATCGACGATTATACCCGCCGGGTCTATGCCGAGATCCTGTTCGGCTTCATCCGCCGCGATTACCGCCGCGTCGCCGAGGTGCATTTTGAGGCTGGCTATGTCCCTGCAGACCGCGATATCGACGAATTCGCGCGGGCGTTGCGCGCCGTAGGAGAGCCGATTTTCGGCATGGATGCCACCCGGATCTCGATGGCGCATCTTTTGACCTATCTCTTTGAAGTCACAGAACGTTTCGGCATGGAAACAAGGACCGAGCTGATCTTGCTGCAGCGCACTATGGTGGTTGTCGAAGGGGTGGCACGCTCGCTGGATCCGCATATCAACATCTGGGATGTCGCCCGGCCCGTGGTTGAAGGCTATATCGCTGACAACATCGGCCCCAAGGCGGCGATCCGCGATCTGGGGCGGACCCTGCAGGTGCTGGGCCGGTTCGGCCCAAGGCTGCCGCAGGTGGTGGAAGCCGCCCTCATCCGGCAGACGAAAGAACCGCCCGAACCGGCGCGCCCATCACCCTGGCGTGCCGTGGGCTGGGCCGCCCTGGGCGGGGCGATCGCGCTGGGCGCGGTCTGGATCGCAACCGCGCTCTGATAATCCAGGGAACCTGGGCACGCGCCTTGTTGGCCTGAACCCGGTGGGCCACAAAATATAGTGTCCATCGCGTGACAATCCCCTGCAAAAACGGTAGAAATTGCGCGTGAAACAGGAAAGTTTACCGCATGGCTGACGCCCCCAAGACACCGGAAGACTACGGTGCCGATTCTATCAAAGTCCTCAAAGGGTTAGAGGCTGTTCGCAAGCGTCCCGGTATGTATATCGGCGACACGGACGATGGATCCGGCCTGCATCACATGGTGTATGAGGTCGTGGACAACGGCATTGATGAGGCTTTGGCCGGTCACGCCGACGCGGTGAACGTGACCATCCACGCCGATCATTCGGTTTCGGTCAGCGATAACGGCCGCGGGATTCCGGTCGGCATTCACGAAGAAGAAGGCGTTTCCGCGGCCGAGGTCATCATGACCCAGCTGCATGCAGGCGGCAAATTTGACCAGAACTCTTACAAGGTGTCGGGCGGTCTGCACGGTGTGGGTGTGTCGGTCGTCAACGCGCTGTCGGACTGGCTGGAACTCCGCATCTGGCGCGACGGCAAGGAACATGTCGCGCGCTTCGAAGGGGGCTTTACCACCGAGCCCCTGAAGGTTGTCGGGGACGCGAATGGCAAGAAAGGGACCGAGGTTCGTTTCATGGCCTCGACCGACACATTCTCGAACCGCGACTACAGCTTCAAGACGCTGGAAAACCGTCTGCGCGAACTGGCGTTCCTGAACTCGGGCGTGCGCATCCTGCTGACCGACGAACGGGTCAATCCGGTTCTGACCAGTGATCTGCATTACGAAGGCGGCGTGCGCGAATTCGTGCGCTATCTGGATCGCTCCAAATCCGCGCTTCTGACCGAGCCGATCTTCATTTCCGGTGAAAAAGACGGCATCGCGGTCGAGGTCGCGATGTGGTGGAACGACAGCTATCACGAAACCGTCCTGCCGTTTACCAACAACATCCCGCAGCGCGACGGTGGCACCCATCTGGCAGGGTTTCGCGGCGCGCTGACCCGCACCATGAACCTTTATGCCGGGTCCAGCGGCATCGCAAAGAAGGAAAAAGTCAGCTTCACGGGCGACGATGCGCGCGAAGGGCTGACCTGCGTGCTGTCGGTCAAAGTGCCGGACCCGAAGTTCAGCTCTCAGACCAAAGACAAGCTGGTCAGTTCCGAAGTGCGCCCCGCCGTCGAAGGCCTGATGAACGAAAAGCTGGCCGAATGGTTTGAGGAAAACCCCGCCGAAGCCCGCATGATCGTCACCAAGATCGTCGAGGCAGCGCTGGCCCGCGAAGCCGCCCGCAAGGCGCGCGAGATGACGCGCAAGAAATCCTCGCTCGATGTTGCGTCGCTGCCGGGAAAACTCGCCGATTGTCAGGTCAAAGACCCCGCCCAGCGCGAGATCTTTCTGGTCGAGGGGGACAGCGCAGGCGGGTCCGCCAAACAGGGCCGTGCGCGGGCCAATCAGGCGGTGTTGCCGCTACGTGGCAAGATCCTCAACGTGGAACGGGCCCGGTTTGACCGGATGCTTGGTAGTCAGGAAATTGGCACCCTGATCACCGCATTGGGCACCGGCATCGGGCGCGATGAATTCGACATCGAAAAGCTGCGCTATCACAAGGTCATCATCATGACCGACGCCGATGTTGACGGCGCGCATATCCGCACCCTGTTGCTGACATTCTTCTTCCGTCAGATGCCGGAGTTGATCGACGGCGGCTACCTCTACATCGCGCAACCGCCGCTGTTCAAAGTCGCCCGCGGCAAGTCCGAGGTGTACCTCAAGGACCAGATGGCGCTGGACGATTACCTGATCGCGCAAGGGATCGAAGGCGCGGTCCTGCGCCTTGGCTCGGGCGAGGAAATCGTCGGCACCGATCTGGCCCGCGTGGTGGAAGAGGCACGCCAGATCCGCCGCACCCTCAGCGCCTTTGCCACGCATTATCCGCGCAATATCCTGGAGCAAGCCGCCATTGCCGGGGCCTTCGTTCCCGGCCGGGTCGACAGTGACCTGATCGGGGCTGCGGCAGATGTCGCCAACCGGCTGGACCTTGTGTCCGCCGAATACGAACGCGGCTGGCAGGGCCGTCAGACGCAGGACAAGGGCATCCGCCTGACCCGCGCGGTGCGCGGCGTGGAAGAGGTGCGCACCCTGGACGGCATCGCCCTACGCTCACCCGAGGCGCACCGTCTGGGCAGCTTCACCGCCGCCCTGCAAGAGGTGTACGGAACCCCCGCCCATCTGGTGCGCAAGGATCGCGACGTCGCCGTGATGGGACCACAAAGCCTGTTGGACGCCATCCTGTCCGAAGGCGAAAAGGGCCTGTCCCTGCAACGTTATAAGGGGCTGGGCGAAATGAACCCCGATCAGCTGTGGGAAACCACGCTGGACCCCGAAGCGCGGACCCTGTTGCAGGTCAAGGTCGAAGACGTGGCCGAAGCCGATGACATCTTCACCAAACTGATGGGCGATGTGGTGGAACCCCGGCGCGAGTTCATTCAGACAAACGCGCTGAGCGTGGCACATCTGGACGTCTGAGGGGGGTCAAACCCGGTCTGGATTATTGCCGTGGCGCATGCCGCGACGGGCGGTTCCACAGCGGTCCGCGCCTGGCGAAACGCTGTGGAATAGGGTCTAATTACAGGGATCGCCCCGAATCAGGCGGCGATCTGGCGCGCCTTTTCCACCAGAACCTCGGCCTGACGTATCGAGGCATAGTCGATAAGACGCCCGTCCAGCGAGACTGCGCCTTTACCCTCGGCCTCGGCTGCGGCCATGGCCTCCAGAATGCGGTTGGCCTTGGTGACTTCGGCGTCCGAGGGGCTCATCACTTCGTTGGCCAGGGCAATCTGGCTGGGGTGAATGGCCCATTTCCCCTCACACCCCAGTACCGCAGCGCGATAGGCGGCGGCCCGGTATCCTTCGGGGTCCGAAAAATCACCGAATGGGCCGTCGATCGGGCGCAGCCCGTTGGCACGCGCCGCGACCACCATATTGGCAATGGCCGAGTGCCACATATCGCCCCAGTGCACCTGCCGTGCGCCGTCTTCGGCAGGGTCCGTCAGGACGGCATAGTTCTCGTTCACGCCGCCGATCACCGTGGTCCGCGCGCGCATGCTTGCGGCATAATCGGCCACGCCGAAATGCAGGCTTTCATTGCGGGCCGAGGCACCGGCAATCTCACTGACATTCTGCATGCCCAAAGCGGTCTCGATGATGTGTTCGAACCCGATCCGTTTGCGCAGGCCCACGGCGTCTTCGATCTGGGTCACCAGCATGTCGACGGCATAGACATCAGCGGCGGTTCCGACCTTGGGGATCATGATCAGATCCAGACGCTCGCCCGCCTGTTCGACGATGTCGACCACGTCGCGGTACATGAAGTGGGTGTCCAACCCGTTGATTCGAATCGACATCGTCTTGGTGTTCCAGTCGACCTGGTTCAGCGCCTTGATGATGTTCTTGCGTGCGCCTTCCTTCTCATCCGGTGCAACCGCGTCTTCAAGGTCAAGGAAGATCACGTCGACGTCGGATTGCGCTGCTTTTTCAAACAGTTGCGGTTGGCTTCCTGGAACGGCAAGTTCGCTGCGATTCAGCCGTGCGGGGGCTTGTTGAATGGGATGAAAACTCATGTCTGACCGCTCCTGTGTGTCTGGTCGATTGGCATGGCGCCCAGACAAATGGCGGAAAATCTGATCTGTCAAGAAATTTTATTGCGTACAATCGCATGCAATCGAAACAAGATTACAGGTCGCCTTGCCCGCCCGGAATCCGGTTCGAATAGTAAAACGCAATCGCCTGCGCGCGGTTGCGAACCGACAGTTTCTCGTAAAGATTCGACAGGTGGAATTTCACCGTGTTGGTCGAGATTCCAAGCTCTTTCGCAAGCTCCCGGTTGGTCAGCCCCTTGGACAGCGCTTCAAGCGTTGCGCGTTCTTTGCGCGACAGGCTGTGGATCGGATCGTTCTGCAATTCGCGCACATCGATGAAGGGAAAGACCATCTTGCCGCTGGCCACCTCGGCGCAGCACTTCAGCAGGTCGTCAACCTCATCCCCGCGCGCGGCAAACCCGGCCGCCCCCGCCGTCATGGCCAGCCGGGGCAGATCGCGCGCATCATCGCCATAGACGACAAGACGCGGCGCGTTTTCCTGTTCGCGCAACACCTCGATCAGTTTCGCACCGCCCAGAACCGGCAGGTTCCAGTCGATCACGCCGATCTGAACCGGAACGCGCATGACCGTGCCCAGAAACCCCTCGGCCGTGGCCGAGGTGGCGACCAGCGAAAACCGCGGGTCACGCTCAAACAGTTCGGACATGGCCGACAGAACCAGGGGATTGCTGTCCGCCAGCATGACGTCAATCACGGTGTGCAACTCCTACCGTACTGATAAACAACGGATAATCGCAACTTACTACCCATTCAGGTGGGGTCATTTTCGGTATACAACCGAATACTTACCCATATGGGTGGGATCTTCCCCATCCTATTAGATACCCAAAAGCAGGAGTATCCTACGTTGCGCCATCGCTCAACTGCGGATTTCCTGAACCCAGGACGCAATCGCTGAACCTGACAAGGATGTACGCATGTCGGCTGAAATCTTTCCAAAGCTGGAAATCCCCAACACGATCGCCGCCGGCCCCGGCCCCGGAAACACGGATCCGCGCGTCCTCTCTGCCTTTGCAGGCGCGGGCGTTGCCGACCACATGCAGGGCGACGTTCTGCGCGGGATGGTCGAATGCAAGCAAATGCTGCGGAAGATCTGGGGCACCGACAACACCCACACCTTCGGGGTTGCCGGAACCGGGTGGAGCGGTCTGGACATGATGTTCGCGGCAATCCGCCCCGGCGACACCGTGGTCGCCTTCTCCAACGGCACGTTCTCGGGCATCGACGCGCTGACCCTGCGCATGAAGGCAGCAACAGGCGAGGAACTGGCCGCCAACAGCCTGAACCCCGATGCGGCCAGCGTCACGGTGGTCGACGTGCCCCACGGCACTTCGGTCACGGGGGCCGACGTCGACGCGGCCCTTGCCGAACACAAACCGAAATGGGCGTTCATGGCCCATTGGGAAACCGGATCAGGCCGGATCAACGACATCAGGGGTTTTTCAGAGGCCTGCGAACGCCACGGCGTCATGGGTCTGGTCGACGCCGTATCCTCGCTGGGGGTGGAGGATTTCCGCATTGACGATCTGCCGGGCGTCGCAGCCTGGGCATCCTGTCCGCAAAAAGGCATCTGCTGCCTGCCGCTGACCTATGCGCCGGTCAGTTTCACCGACGCCTATATCGAAGAACTGAAAGTCTCTGGCACCCGCAGCTTTGTGCACCACCCAATATTAGAGGCTCGTCACTGGGGCATCATTGATGGGCAGGATGTGGAAAAGGGCACATATCACCGGACCCACTCCCCCAATGCGGTTTCGGCCTTTCACGAAGCCTTGCGGATCACGCTGGAACAGACGATCCCGCAACGTGCCGCTGATTACGCGTTCCACGAAAAGGTTCTGCGCGAAGCGGTGATTGCCATGGGCTGCAAGGTCACCTCGAACATGACCAGCTTGGTGGTGCTGAACCTGCCGGACGATCTGTCCGGGCAGGAGATGGCGTTGGTACAAACCTGCCGCGCCGCTGGCTTTGGCATCTGGCCGACGCTGTCCGCCCCGGTTCAGATCCGCATCGGCATCCTGAACCTTCTGACGCCTGCCGCGATAACCGACATCGTCACGCGCTTTGCCGATGCGATCCGCGCGCAGGGCGGAACCGTCGATCAGGACGCTGTCGACACGGTTCTGAACCACCATTACGCCGCAGCAATCGCAGCAGAATAGAGGGGCGCGGCCAATGGATATCCATGAATATCAGGCCAAGGAAATCCTGTCGAACTTCGGCGTCGATATCCCGGGCGGCGCCCTGGCCTACAGCCCCGAACAAGCCGCCTATCGGGCGCGCGAACTGGGGGGCGATAGATGGATCGTCAAGGCGCAGGTCCACGCCGGCGGGCGTGGCAAGGCCGGTGGCGTCAAGCTGTGTTCCAGTGAAAGCGAAATCCAGGAAGCCTGCGAAGGCATGTTCGGCAAGAAACTGGTGACCCATCAGACCGGCCCCGAAGGCAAGGGCATCTACCGCGTCTATGTCGAAGCCGCCGTGCCGATTGACCGCGAAATCTACCTCGGGTTCGTTCTGGACCGCACCAGCCAGCGGGTGATGATCGTCGCCAGCCGCGAAGGCGGCATGGAGATCGAGGAGATCTCGGCAGAAAAACCCGACAGCATCGTGCGATCAACCGTTGAACCCGCCGTGGGCCTGCAGGATTTCCAATGCCGCGAGATTGCGTTCAAGCTGGGCCTGGAACCGGCCCTGACCGCGCAGATGGTGCGCACGCTCAAGGGTTGTTACCGCGCCTTCACCGAGCACGACGCCACGATGGTCGAGATTAACCCCCTGGTTGTGACCGGCGACAGTCGCATCCTGGCGCTTGATGCCAAAATGACCTTTGACGACAACGCGCTGTTTCGCCACCCTCAGATTTCGGAACTGCGCGACAAATCCCAGGAAGATCCCCGCGAAAGCCGCGCCGCGGATCGCGGGCTGTCCTATGTCGGGCTGGAAGGCAACATCGGCTGCATCGTCAACGGTGCCGGTCTGGCCATGGCCACAATGGACACCATCAAACTGGCAGGCGGCGAACCGGCCAACTTTCTGGACATCGGCGGCGGCGCCACGCCCGAACGCGTGGCCAAAGCCTTCCGTCTGGTGATGTCCGACAGCAACGTCCAGGCGATCCTCGTCAACATATTCGCCGGGATTAACCGCTGCGACTGGGTCGCCGAAGGCGTTGTTCAGGCCCTGAAAGAGGTTCAGGTCGACGTGCCGGTCATCGTGCGACTGGCGGGCACCAATGTGAAAGAGGGTCAGAAGATCCTCGCCGGGTCCGGCCTGCCCATCATCCGCGCTAATACGCTGATGGAGGCAGCCGAACGGGCCGTCGGCGCCTGGCGCAATGATCTGGATCAAGCCACACGGGTAAGGGCCGTCACATGAGCATCTTTCTTGACCGCGACACCAAAGTGATCGTGCAGGGCATCACGGGACGCATGGCCCGGTTTCATACCAAGGATATGCTGGATTATGGCACAAACCTTGTCGGTGGCGTGGTGCCGGGCAAGGCGGGTGAGCGTGTCGAGGGCGTTCCGGTTTTTGACACGGTCAAGGACGCTGTCGCCAAAACCGGGGCCGAAGCCTCGCTGGTTTTCGTGCCGCCGCCTTTCGCAGCGGATTCGATCATGGAGGCCGCCGACGGCGGTATCCGCTTTTGCGTCTGCATCACCGACGGAATTCCCGCGCAGGACATGATCCGGGTCAAGCGCTACATGATGCGCTATCCCAAAGATCGCCGCATGGTGCTGACCGGCCCGAACTGCGCCGGCACGATCAGCCCCGGCAAGGCACTTCTGGGCATCATGCCCGGTCATATCTATCTGCCCGGCAATGTCGGCATCATCGGACGCTCGGGCACATTGGGGTACGAGGCTGCCGCCCAACTGAAGGAACGCGGAATCGGCGTGTCGACCAGCGTGGGCATCGGCGGCGATCCGATCAACGGATCTTCCTTCAAGGATATTCTTGAACGCTTCGAACAGGACGACGACACCCATGTCATCGCGATGATCGGCGAAATCGGCGGCCCGCAGGAAGCCGAAGCGGCCGAGTTCATCCGCAACAGAATCACCAAGCCCGTCGTCGCCTATGTGGCCGGCCTGACCGCTCCGAAGGGGCGCACCATGGGGCATGCGGGCGCGATCATCTCGGCCTTTGGGGAAAGCGCCTCGGAAAAGGTCGAGATCCTGTCAGCCGCCGGGGTGACCGTGGCCGAAAACCCCGCCGTCATCGGCGAAACGATTGCGACCGTCATGGGTCAGGCCGCGTGATGGCCAAACCCTCGGTCTTTGTGACACGGCGCTGGCCCGAAGCGGTCGAGGCACAGCTGGCCTGTGAATTCGACACGGTTCTGAACACCGGCGACACACCGCTGAACCCGGCAGAAATGCGCGAAGCGCTGAAATCCTTCGATGCGGTGCTGCCCACGGTCACCGACAGGCTTGGCCCGGAAACGCTTGATGTGCCCAAGGCACGCGCCAAAATTCTGGGTAACTATGGTGTCGGCTACAGCCACATCTGCGAACCCTCGGCGCAGCGGCTGGGGGTCACCGTCACCAACACGCCCGATGTTCTGTCAGAATGCACTGCCGACATCGCCATGACGTTGCTGCTGATGACAGCGCGCCGCGCCGGTGAAGGCGAACGCGAGGTGCGCGCCGGGCGCTGGACGGGTTGGCGGCCAACCCATCTGATCGGAACGCGCGTCAGCGGCAAGACGCTGGGCATCATCGGCTTTGGCCGCATTGGCCGCGAAATGGCCAGACGGGCGCACCATGGGTTCGGCATGAAGATCCTGGTGCAAAACCGCAGCCCGGTTGCGCCCGACCTGCTGGCCGACAGCGACGCCACACAGGTCGATACGGTCGATGACCTGTTGCCCCAATGCGATTTCGTCTCGCTCCACTGTCCCGGCGGCATGGCGAACCGGCATCTGATCGACGCACGCAGGCTGGATCTGATGCGGCCCGACGCCTTCCTGATCAACACCGCGCGCGGCGAGGTTATCGACGAATGCGCCCTTGCCCAGGCGCTGATGTTCGACACAATCGGCGGTGCGGGGCTGGATGTCTTCGAAGCCGAACCGCGCATCGCGCCCGAGCTTTTGCAATGTGACAACCTCGTCCTGTTGCCGCATCTGGGCAGCGCAACCCGCGAAGCCCGCGAGGCGATGGGATTTCGCGTGTTGGACAACCTGCGGGATTTCTTCGACGGGCGCGAACCGCGCGATCGCGTGATCTGACGAGCCCCGGCAACAGGGTCGCCAAGCCGCCGTACCTGAATGCCGCGGCACCGGCTGGTCTCTGTCCGCAGTTTCCTTATAGTGCAATCAGCCTCCCCAAAACCGTCGGACTCCGAATATGCCCAACCTTTTGCGCCGCCCTACCGCCACAACCGGCCTTGTCCACGATATCACGGCTGCATCGGCCGACTGGTCCTACGTTGGGTTCGCCCTTCACCGCCTGAAGGCGGGCGAAGCCGTCACCGCATCCACCGGCGATACCGAGGTGATCCTGGTCCTTGTCGAAGGACACGCGACGATCAGCGGTGCGGGGCAGGTGTTTGGCACGTTGGGCGACCGGATGGACGTGTTCGAACGCACGCCACCGCATGCCGTCTATATCCCGAACGCGGCTGAATGGTCCGCCACCGCCACGACCGATTGCACGCTCGCCGTTTGTTCCGCACCCGGCAAATCCGGCCACCACGCGCAGATCATCGGCCCCGCCGGGATCGCACTGGAAGACCGCGGCAAAGGGACCAACACACGCCATATCCACAACATCGCGATGGAAAACCGCGACGTCGCCGACAGCCTGCTGGTGACCGAGGTGTTCACCCCTTCGGGCCATTGGTCGTCCTATCCGCCGCACCGCCATGACGAGGATAATTTCCCCGACATGACCTACCTTGAAGAGACTTATTATCACCGCCTGAACCCCGCGCAGGGCTTTGGCGTCCAGCGGGTGTTTACCGAGGATGGCACGCTTGACGAAACCATGGCCGTCGCCAATCACGACGTTGTGCTGGTCCCACGCGGCCACCACCCCTGCGCCGCCCCCTATGGGTACGAGATGTACTATCTGAACGTCATGGCCGGACCCCTGCGCAAATGGCGCTTCGCCAACCACCCCGATCACGACTGGATCGCGCAGCGGGACGCCTGAAGGTGCCATTCAATCGCCACGCCATCCAGCGCGGATTGCGCTGGGATCATGCGGGCGCCCCGCTCGGGCCCGCTTCAAACCTCACCGCACCTGCAAAACTTGACGCAACCCGCGCCCGCGCCTAGCCAAGAGAAGCCAGTCAAGAAGGGCCCATCCAATGCACCCCGACACATCCGCCATCATCGTCATCGACATCCAGAATGATTTCTGCCCCGGCGGCGCCCTTGCCGTGGCGGACGGGGACGCGATCGTCGGCCCGGTCAACGCCTTGGTCCGCGACTTTCCGGTCCGTGTTTTCACGCAAGACTGGCATCCGGCGGGCCATTCCAGTTTCGCCAGCAGCCATGACGGGCAAGACCCGTTCAGCCTTATCGACATGCCCTACGGCCCGCAGGTCCTGTGGCCCGATCATTGCATTATCGGCACCGGCGGGGCCGCCTTTCATGCGGATCTGGACACGGATCCCGCCGATCTGATCATCCGCAAAGGGTTTCGCCGCGCCATCGACAGCTATTCCGCCTTTTTCGAGAATGACCACAAAACCCCGACCGGTCTGGAAGGGTATCTGCGTACACGCGGTGTTACCGATCTGACCCTTGTCGGGCTGGCCACTGATTTCTGTGTAAACTTCTCAGCCGTCGACGCCGCCAATCTTGGCTTCACCGTCACTGTGCGCGAGGATTTGTGCCGCGCCATCGACCTTGACGGTTCACTGGCCACCGCCCGCGACGGCATGCGCGCAGCAGGGGTGACGCTGGGCTGACCCCGATTAGGCCAGCGGCGGGTCGACTTTCAGCAACGCACTGATCAGCGCAACCTGGCTGTTGGTGCCGGTTTTTTCGAACATCCGTTTCAGATGCGTGCGCGCCGTGTTGACGGTAACGCCCAAAACCTCGGCCGCCGCGTTCAGATCATGCTGTTGCAACAGCAGTGCAGCCAGTCGCGCCTGCGCCGTGCTCAGCCCGTAAATCTGCCGCGCCGCCGCAAGCCTTCGGTCGACGCGTTCGCCCTCTCCCAATGTCAGGAAAAACTTTCTGTCATCAACCACGATCCAACAGATGCTCAACGCATCCTCAGACTCCAGCACGACCGGCTCTGAAAAGCCGAAACTGGCATTGAAACCCTGAATTGCATGCGTGCTGCGCGCGTTGCGACGCTGGGCCGCGCGTTCGGCAGCATCCCGCAGCTTCTGCGTTTCACGCGCAATGCCCGCGTGCAGCCGTCCGCCGGAAATCTTCAGGACCGATTGATTGGCAAGCGCAAGTTCCGCGGCCTCCGTCATTGACAGAACCCGCAGCCGTTCGTCGATTTCAATCCAGGGATTTGCGACATCCTGCGACCGGGCGCACATGCAGGCGACCGACAGGATTTTCCAGGCACCCGCAATCCGCCGCAACACCCGCATCTGAAATTCGCTTCCCGGAACGTCGAACGAATCGCCGGTGACTGGCGCCGTCTGCATATTGGTCACCCAGGCCATATCCTGACCAACCTCGATGCGAATGTCTTCCAGCGTGACCGCCCCGGCCGAGGCGTTGGGATCGGGCGATTTGATCATGCTGCGGTGCATTTCCTGCGCGATATCGTCCCAGCCAAACAGGCGAAACACACCGCCATCGGGAAACGAGACGCAGCGCACCGCCTGCGGGCTGTGAACCCAGCACGCCGCCCAGCCTTCATAATCCTTGCGGAAGTAACAGGCCGTTTCTGCCCGAATGACCGCCAGAATCTCTGCGTGTTCAGGATCGGTTGCCACTGCTTGCCCGCCGTTCGCCCGTTGAATGCGCTGAACATTCATAGGCGACGCCGCCGCATGACGGCAATCGGGCTGCGGACCGACGATACCCAGCCGATCACGATCCGGACCGCGGCCATCACACGCCTGCGCCTCTGCCCCTGGCGTGCAACGCGGCTGTCCAGCTCGGCCACGATGGCCGTTTTCGCGTCATCCGACTGCCGCCCCTGGCGAAAATGCACCGCCGCCAACCCGTTGATATCGATCATGATCCGTTCCTCCTGCCCGCCACAATAGCCTTGGCCAGACACGCCCCGCGTCACCCAAACGAATGACAAACCTGAAAAAACTGGCCCAGCGGGTGCGATCCGCTGGACTTCCCGGGGGCCAGTTGCTTCAACAGGGAACCATTAATCGGAGCGCTCAGATGGACATCGCCACCCGCGTCTGGAACCACAAGTGGAAGATCGACCCAATCGTCCGGTCCCTGATCGACACCGATTTCTACAAACTGCTGATGTGCCAATCGGTGTTCCGCAACAAACCCGACGTCCGCGTCACATTCAGCCTGATCAACCGCACCAAGACCCTGCCGCTGGCCGATCTGGTGGATGAGGGCGAGCTGCGCGAACAGCTTGACCACGTCCGCACGCTGTCGCTGTCGCGCGGCGAATCCACCTGGCTGCGCGGCAATACCTTCTACGGCAAACGCGCCATGTTCAGCCCGGAATTCATGGAGTGGTTCGAAGGACTGCGCCTGCCCCCCTACCACCTGGAACGGGTCGGCGATCAATATGAACTCACCTTCGAAGGCTCCTGGCCCGAGGTGATGATGTGGGAAATCCCGGCCCTTGCGATCATCATGGAGCTCCGCTCCCGCGCCGTCCTCGGCTCCATGGGCAAGTTCGAACTGCAAGTCCTCTACGCCCGCGCCATGACCAAGCTCTGGGAAAAGGTCGAGGCTTTGCGCACCGTCCCCGACCTCAGGATCGCCGATTTCGGCACCCGCCGCCGCCATTCCTTCCTGTGGCAGGACTGGTGCGTCCAGGCCATGCGCGAAGGGCTGGGCGAGGCCTTCGTCGGCACCTCCAACTGCAAGATCGCCATGGGGCGAGAGCTGGAGGCGATCGGCACCAACGCCCACGAACTGCCCATGGTCTATGCCGCGCTCGCCGATAGTGACGCCGCGCTGAAATCCGCGCCCTATGAGGTTCTGGCCGACTGGCACGAAGAACACGACGGCAATCTGCGTATCATCCTGCCCGACACCTATGGCACCCAAGGCTTCCTGAACGACGCCCCCGACTGGCTGGCGGGGTGGACGGGGATCCGCATCGATTCAGGCGACCCGGCGACCGGGGCCGAGGTGGCGATCAACTGGTGGAAGGAGCGGGGTGAGGACCCGGCCGAGAAACTGGTGATCTTCTCCGACGGGCTGGACGTCGACAAGATCATCGACCTGCACCGCCAATTCGCCGGCCGGGTGCGGGTCAGCTTTGGCTGGGGCACCCTGCTGACCAACGATTTCCGAGGGCTGACCAAAGGCGACGCCCTGTCCCCCTTCAGCCTGGTGTGCAAAGCGGTCGAGGCGAACGGGCGGCCGACCGTCAAGCTGAGCGACAATCCCAACAAGGCCATGGGGCCTGAGGTCGAGATTGCGCGGTACAAGCGGGTGTTTGGAGTGGGCGAGCAGGTTGGGGTGGAGGTTGTGGTTTAGGAACTGTGATGAATCAATTGAAGAATAAGTGCCAATCTGAAACAAAAGACTTTTTTGACCAAGCTAGGAAGTGCTTGTGTCAGAGTAGCGAAGAACTTTCCCAAGCTTTTGCTGAATTCTCTGTCACAATGAAAAATGGAGTTGCCTTCAGAACTTCGACCTTGTTTAGGCAGTCTTTGCTGCGTCTAGCAAAAAAGGTAGTAGAGGTCGTCGGGCCGCGGCAAATAGAAATAAAAGATATTCAAGATGTAGCCATAGATACTCTTTCAAAAATCATAAGCGAAAATGAAGGAAACGAACATGATTGGGCGACGTTATTCCCAGACGCCCTATTCAACAATGTACTTGTTACTTACCAGTATTGTGGACCATGCGAACTATTTCGATTTGAGGGCGTTCCTGTCTTTCTCAACGGTGGGCCAATCAAGGTATGCACAGCGCAAGAATTCATTTTGCAATCCGGGATTCCAACTTCTGGAAAAGATTGGAATCTTATTGCGAAGGATGGCAATTGGCCCGATGATAGCGTCAATCTGAGTCTTGATTTTTCCGTCCATGGAATCGTTTGGTGGATAGATACGCACGCATCGAAGGCTTCAGCACCAGAGTCTGCGCGCTGGCTTGCCGAAGTATTTATTTCGGCAATTAGACTAGGTGTTAGGCCAGCCGATTATTGTCATAGGGCAAAATTGGGCCAGGTCGAATCCGGTCCTTTCTCGAAATCGTTTCGTATTAGTCGTGAAATTGTATACAATGAGCGTGTGTTCCATACCGGTGGGAGCAGCATAATTCCATCGTATAAGATCGACGAAAGGTTTGTGGAAGACTTTAACTCGGAGACCTTTCAGGGAAAGTTAGCTCAGGTCATGAGGCCTAAGAAAGCCAGCTTGGCTCTGCGATTATCAAATGGATTGGGGTGGTTGTCACGATCTAGACAGGCTGAAGATCATGCGACAAGGCTCCTGTTAGCATTCACTGCACTTGAGTCTTTACTTTCGAATCAAGACCAATTTCAGCCCGTTGCTGACGGAATCGCAAGATTTTCATCCGTGATTTTGTCTGACGAGCCAGAATCTCGAATACGCACTTTCGACGAATTGAAGGGCTTATACGCGCTCCGTTCAGACTTGGTGCACCGTGGTGACAGAAATATTCACGCCCTCAATGCAAACAATGTGCAATACATTGCCGAGTCAGTGTTCTCAATTGTTCTTGCCCAGTCAAACCTAGAACAATTACACAAAGAATTCTTGAGCTCTCTTCGAGATGCTTCTTTTGGCGGTAGTTGGACTGCAAGTGCTGTTGGTAGTGCTACTCCACCCGCCCGCGTCCCTTCTTAACCTCCCCCCGCACCTTCTTCGCCTTCAGCCGCCGTTCCACCGATCCTTTCGTGGGCCGCGTCGGTCTGCGCTTCTTCGGCACCACCTTCGCCCGCTGCACCAGCTCTGCCAGCCGGTCGCGCGCGATCTCCCGGTTGCGGGCCTGGCTGCGGGTGTCCTGCACGAAGATCACCACCTCACCAGCCTCCGTCCACTTCTGCCCTGCCAGCCGCCGCAGCCGCTTTTTCACCGGGTCCGGCAGGTTGGGCGACCCCTGCGCAGCAAACCGCAGTTCCACCGCCGTCGACACCTTGTTGACGTTCTGCCCGCCGGGGCCGCTGGCGCGGACGAATTGCTCCGTCAGCTCCCACTCCTCAATCCCGATACTGTCCGAAATCCGCAGAACCATCGCACCCATCCGTCACATGAATCCTCATATGCTAGTCATATGCCGGTCATACGCAATTCATACGCCGGATTCGCCAACGAAAAGGGCCGCCGGATAACGGCGACCCTTCGAGTTATTGAGAGATGGGCCAGTTAGGGCTGGGCCCAATCAGAAGTGTTTATCCCCGGCTTCTACCCCGGCGAAACGGTCCCTCTGACTGTCCTCACACGCATCTCCAAAGTCACTCTTGACACTGGACCACCTCCTTTCAGTTGTTACCGATAAGCGAAGGTTGTCCCCAGATGTTGCGTTTGTCAAAGATTTTTACGCAACACGTGCGGTCAATTTCCCGACAATGATGCGGAACGGTATCAGCGCCGCCAGCGCCAGCGCCAGTTTCACACCCCAGTCCGCCACGGCGAGCGAGACCCAAAGCGGGGCGTCGGGGCCGAGGCCAAGCAGAGGCAAAACCTCCCCCGCCCAGGACACATCATTGCCCGGCTCAAGCACCGTCAGCGCGGCGGAAAAAGCAATCGTAAAGAATATCGCGGTATCAAGGGCTGAGCCGATCAGAGTCGACACCAAAGGCGCCCGCCACCACGCACCACCACGTAACCCATTGAAAACACTCACATCCACAAGTTGCGCGGTCAGGAACGCCAGGCCCGATCCCAGCGCGATCCGCCAGGTGACCAGCGGCCCGAACTCCCCCGAAATCTGCGTGCCGATCAGCGAACAGACGATCCCCACAGCGAACCCCGCCAGCACCACCCGGCGCGCATCGGCGGGCCCGTAAACCCGGTTGGTGATGTCGGTCACCAGAAACGCCAACGGATACGTGAACGCCCCCCAGGTCAGCCATTGGCCGAACAGAAACTGGACGAGGATGTTGGAGGCCACAACAACGGCGGCCATGGCAAAAATGCCGGGCAGAAGGCGGGTCATGTCGATGTTCCGTTTTGACAAGGTCGCGGATACTTGGCCCCTTCGGGACGCCGCGTGATAACCGCCGCAACCGGGCCGATCAACCCCTATTGATCCAACACAAACTCGACAAACTCGGTGCGCTGGAACCAGTTGAAATTGTTGTCAGAAACCATGGTCAAGCGGATCGCACCGGCGTCATCCCGCCACACTGCCAGCCCTTCCAGATTGTCATGCGCCCGCACCCGGCTGGTGAAATGCACCCGCTCATCCACCGGCTGCCCGCCCGAGATATCAAAACTGCGCACCCGGCTGGCCAGCCCGAAGGGGCTGCGCACTTCGCGTTCCAGCAGATAGAACCGCCCGTCCGGCCCGATGTCGGCCCCCACCGCCAGAAACGCCCCACGCCGGGGCAGGTCGAAGGGCTGATCCCAGGTGCCATCACGATAGCGATAGACGGGAAACGGTCGCCTGAGCCGGCCCGAGCGTTCCGGCAGCGTGTAAAGCACCCCGTCGGCATCCACCGCCAGCGCCTCCAGCGACGAATTATCCTGCATCCCGGAAAAGTCTTCGTGGCGCGGAATCCAGGCAGCTTCCGAACCCGGCGAAGAATAGGTCCAGACCCGGTGAAACCGTTCAAAAGACACGAAAATCCGACCATCAGCGCGAATCGCCAGCCCTTCGGCGTCCCGGTTGAAAGCGGTGATCGGCCCACCATCCGTGGCCTTCATCTCGCGCCGCTCAACCTCGATCACACCGGTGATCCGGCCCGCGTCGCGTTCAAACCGGCCTCTGACAATCGTGGCGCGATCCGTAATCGCGGTGAAATTCAGCCCGTCATCGGAAATTTCCAGCCCGGAGTACCCGCCATGATTTTCGACATCGCTGGTCCAGGTGAACTGAGTTTCCAAACGCGCCTCTTGCGCCCCGGCGAACTGGCCAAGGCAGCAGAAAACGGCGGCGGCGATCAGTTCTGCAGGACGGATTCGCATTGCCCCGGCAGATCGGCCAGCATCAACTCCTTGCGGGGCTTGGGAGGTTTGGCATTCGGGTCCGGCGGCGGCGGGTTCAGGATATTGCGCACCCATTCTTCAGCATCCGCACAGCCATCACCAGCGGGCGGCGCGGCCTGATTTTCGCAGTTCTTCGCGCCACGCGGACAGGACAGGCGCACATGGAAATGATAGTGGTGCCCCCACCAGGGGCGGATCTTGCGCAGCCACGACCGGTCGCCTTTTTCATCCTTGCACATCTGCACTTTGGCACCGGGAAAGATGAAAATCCGCGCCACGGCGGGATCACTGGCGGCCGCTTTCAGCAGTGCATGATGCTGAGGTGTCCAGTTGCCGTTCACATAGGCCCCGTTAGAGCGCCGCAAAGAAATCGACGACAGGTTCTCGCGGTCCTGACGGCTCAGCCCCAGGTCATTGGCCGGGCGCAGCCAGATGTCGATGTCCAGCCCGATCTGATGGCTGCGATGCCCGGTCAGCATCGGTCCGCCACGCGGTTGCGACATATCGCCGATATAAAGACCCTTCCACCCTTTCAGCCGGCTGGCCTTGCGGGATAGTTTCTGGATGTATTTCACCGTATTCGGGTGACCCCAGTTACGGTTGCGCGACAGGCGCATCGCCTGCCAGGTTGCCCCGGATTCGGGCAGTTGTACGGCCCCGTCGACGCAGCCTTTGGCATAGCTGCCAAAGGGCTGCGCATTTCGTTGTGAGCCATAGGGCATGCCGCCAAACAATTCCTTGGCAAGCGGTTCGGCCGTCACAGGCGCGGCAAGACCGCAGATCAGGGCCAGCCCAAGCAGGGCGCGGGGAAGGGTTGTCATTCGGTATCTCCCAACGGGTTGACCCAGACTAGCAGGATCAGGCCGATCAGGAAAAGCAGGATCAGCGGCGATACGCCAAGCCTTGCCGATCCGGTGATATAGGTTGCCAGCCCAATCAGTGCAGGCGCGAGGAATGCGGTCGCCTTGCCCGACAGCGCATAAAGGCCGAACGCCTCGGTCGGGCGGGTCGGATCGGCGTGGCGCACCATCATCGAACGTGACGCCGCCTGAAGCGCCCCGCCCGCGCCGCCAATGACCGCGCCGCAGATATAGAACAACGTATCGGGCAGGCTGGACCCAGGCGGCAGCGGGACACCGAACAGCGCCTCTCGGGTCATGCCGACGATGATCGTGCAGACCGCGATCAGCACCAGAATGCAGGTCAGGATCACCGGTTTCGGCCCGAACGCCCTGTCGGCCCGCCCGCCGATCCAGCTGACAATCGCGGCTGTGATCGCCCCGACGATCCCGAATATGCCGATCTGGGTGATGCTCCAATCCAGCACCAGCGTCGCATAAACACCGCCGAACCCGTAAAGCCCGTTCAGCGCATCCCGATACATCAGGGAAGAGCCGAGGTAGGCAGCCAGGCTTCGGCGCGCCTTCAGTGAAAATAGGGTCTGTTTCAGCCCGACAAGCGCGCTGCGAATGGTTACCCGCTTGTTCGCGGGGGTCGCAGGCTCCCGCACCCAGGCGAAGAAGAAAGCCATGAACAGGACGAACCAGATCGCGGTGAAGGGGCCGACGAACCGCGTGCCCTCGCGCGCAACAGGGTCCAGCCCGAACAGGGGTGACAGCCCGATCAAGGTGGCTCCGCTGGCCTGTTCAACGAATAGCAACAGCATGATCACCAGCGAGACGACGCCACCCGCATAGCCCAACGCAAAGCCCGAACCGGATATCGCCCCAACTTCATCCCGCGCCCCCAGATCCGGCAGAAGGGCGTTGGTGAATATCGTCGTGAACTCCAACCCGATGAACCCGATCCCGAACGCCACCAGCATCAGCGTCGCGGTCGACGCATCCGGATAGGTCCACCAAAGCGCGCCCGCGCCAATCACATAAAGCGCCGAGAACGCCCAGATCCACGGCATCCGCCGCCCGGAGGCGTCGGCAATCGCCCCAAGGAAGGGCGCGGAAAAGGCGACGATCAACCCGGCGATGGTCTGACCCAGCGACCACATCGTCTGGGCGCGTGCGTCAGCCGCCCCCTCGGCCACCCCACCGGCCATCAGGCTGTCGGCAACGATGGCCGCGAAATAGGGGCCGAAGATGAAGGTCAGCAACAGCGTCGCATAGGGCTGACTGGCCCAGTCGAACATCATCCATCCGAAGATGCGTTTTCGCTCGGAAATCTCTGCCACTGGCTGCCCCTTTGCCCCTGACTAACGTTGAACCAACCCGGTGGGCAATCACCGATCCGCTTGTCAGGGCGCGCCGGGCTGCTTAGATGGCGGGGGACGTTGATAAGGAAGCCCTGCGTATGCTCTCGATCCTGCAAATCTTGTTGCTGATCCTCGACATTGTCTGGTTCATCATGATTGCCCATATCATCATGAGCTGGCTGATCAGTTTTCAGGTCCTGAACCTGCGCCAGCCGATCGTCGCACAAATCTGGTACGGGCTGAACCGTTTGCTGGATCCGATCTATGCGCCGATCCGCCGGTTCCTGCCGGATATGGGCGGGCTGGATCTGGCCCCTCTGGTGGCGCTGGTCGCGGTATATGCCGCGCGCATCATCATAACCAACAATATGGTGGCACTGGCCTTCTGATCTGCGCAACGCCCGCGCAGAATTTCTGACCAAACTCCCCGCATCCGGTTGTCCCCGGAATCCGCATCTGCGATGATTCCGGCAAAACAAGATGCAGGCCCCGTTTGATGCCCTCGCCACAGGCGCTTTTATCCTCCGTTTTCGGCTTTGACGCCTTCCGCCCCGGGCAGGAGGAGATTGTGGAGGCCGTCACCGCCGGGCGCGATGTCCTTGCCATCATGCCGACCGGTGGCGGCAAAAGCCTGTGCTTCCAGCTGCCCGCACTGCTGCGGGACGGGGTGACGGTGGTGATCTCGCCCCTGATTGCCTTGATGCGCGATCAGGTGCGCGCGCTGACGCAAGCCGGGGTGCAGGCCGGGGCGCTGACCTCGGGCAATACCCCGGAAGAGGTTGACGCCGTGTTTGATGCCCTCAATTCCGGGGCGCTGAAGCTGCTTTATATCGCGCCGGAGCGGCTGGCCAATGACGGCACTGTGCGGATGCTGAAGCGCGTCGGCGTCAGCCTGATCGCGGTGGATGAGGCGCATTGCGTCTCTCAATGGGGTCATGATTTCCGCCCTGACTACCTGCGCATCGGGCAGTTGCGCGAAACCTTGGGCGTGCCGCTGGCCGCCTTCACCGCGACCGCAGATGCCGAAACCCGCGATGAGATCGTCGCCCGCTTGTTTGCCGCGCCGCCGCAGGTTTTTCTGCACGGGTTCGACCGCCCCAATATCCACCTGGGCTTTTCGGCCAAGAACAAACCGCGCGAACAGATCCTGGGCTTCGCCGCTGCCCGCAAAGGGCAATCCGGCATCGTCTATTGCGGCACCCGCGCCAAGACCGAAACCCTGGCCGCCGCGCTGAGTGCTGCTGGCCACACCGCCATCGCCTATCACGCCGGGTTGGAGGCCGAGGATCGCCGCATTGTCGAGACTCGGTTCCAGCGCGAAGACGGGTTGATCGTCTGCGCCACGGTCGCCTTCGGGATGGGCATCGACAAGCCCGACATCCGCTGGGTCGCCCACGCCGACCTGCCAAAATCCATCGAAAGCTATTATCAGGAGATTGGCCGCGCTGGCCGCGACGGTGCGCCTGCCGAAACCCTCACCCTATATGGCCCCGACGATATTCGCCTGCGCCGCGCACAGATCGACGAAGGCATGGCCCCGGCTGACCGTAAGTCCGCCGACCATGGGCGACTCAACACTTTGCTGGGCCTGGCCGAGGCGTTGGGCTGTCGGCGTCAGCAGCTTCTGCAGTACTTCGGCGAAGATCCCGAACCTTGCGGCAATTGCGATCTGTGCGACCGACCGGCGGATACCTTCGACGGGACGGTGGCGGTCAGGAAAGCGCTTTCGGCCATCCTGCGCACCGACGAACGGTTTGGTGCCGGGCACCTGATCGACATCCTGCTGGGAACCGCGACCGATAAGATCCGCCAATGGAACCACGATGACCTGTCAACCTTTGGCATCGGCACAGAATACAGCCGCCCCCAGTGGCAGGCGATATTCCGGCAAATGATGGGTCATGATCTGGTCCGCCCGAACCCCGAAAAATTCGGCGCGTTGCAGATGACCCACGCCGCCCGCCCGATCCTGAAGGGCGAAGATACGATCACCCTGCGCGCGGATTCTATCGCACGACCGGTGCGCAAACCTGCCCCGAAAGCGCTGGTTGCCGAAGTAGACGCGCCACTGTTGGCCGCGCTGAAAGCGCAGCGCCGCGCCCTGGCCGAAGCACAGAAAGTTCCCGCCTATATCATTTTCACCGACCGTACCCTGATCGAAATGGCCGAAAAGCGCCCTGAAACCATGGACCAGATGGCTCGGGTCGGCGGTATCGGCGCGAAAAAGCTGGAACGCTATGGCGCGACATTCCTCGAAGTGATCTCGGGCCAGGCGCCGGCACCGCAGCACCCGGCCCGGCGGGCGCTGAACGGGCGGGACTCCGGCGCGCTGTTTGATCGGCTTCAGGCAGCGCAGGTCGATCTGGCGCGCGGCATGAACGGCACTGAAAAACCGCTCAGCTGTACGCATACGACATTGCGGAAAATCGCTGAATCGCGCCCTGACACGCTTGAGGCGCTGGCCCGGGTGCCGGGGATGGGCGACCTCAAGGCGGACCGTTTTGGCGACGCGTTTCTAGCGGTGCTGGACGAGGTCTGAGGCCCCCACCTCTGGCGGCAAGATGACAAACCCGGCGATGCTGCGACTGCGCAATTGTCAGCGCCGCCCCGGCTGTGTCAGCATGCCCCCTGCGCCCAAATTGTCATTCCAGTTCGGAGTTTCGCCATGTTCCCCCGCATAATAGCCCTGATTTCATTGATGCTTTTCCCAATTTCCGCGATTGCCGATACCTGGCTGCCGGATCAACGCCTGGTCATCACCCGCGATCAGGATTTCGCCGGACGCGACATCCAGCAGATATTCGACACCACCTATCGGGCCTGCCGCAATGCCTGCACGGCGGATGCGAACTGCGTTGCATTTACCTACAACACCCGTTCAAACGCATGTTTTCCAAAGTCCGAACTTACCGGAACCACGCCCTATGTCGGGGCCATCTCGGCCGAGGTGTTTGGCTATTCCGAAAATGTGATCACAAACGCGGATGCCCGTGGCGCGGCTTTGAACTTCCTGTCAGAAGGGGATCGCAGCGCCGCGATCGAGGAGGTGCGCGCAGTTGCCGAACGGCACCCCTCAGGCCGTTCCAGCGTGCCGGAACTTTTGCAGGGCGCACGGGATGCCCGCGCGCGCGGCGACCTGCCCGCGGCACTGCGGTTTACGGGTGCTGCGCTGGCGCAAAGCGATGCGCCGGATATCTGGGCCGATTATGCGCAGGTGCAGCTGATCCAGCCGACCGAAAACCGATCCGAACGCTTCAGCCTCAACCGGCGCGCACAGGCCGCGGCGATCAACGCCTATCTGCGGGCACCATCTGATCCGATGCAGGCCAGCGCGCTGCTGACCCTGGCCACAGCGCTGGAAGCCAACGAACGGGGCCGTGACGCCCTGTTCGCACTGCGATTGGCGGCAGAGATCCAGCCGCGCGACGACATCGCCGAAGCGCTGGACGCGGCGATTGCGAAATACGGCTTCCGGGTGACCGAAACGCGGGTGGACAGCGACAGCGCCGCGCCGCGCATCTGCGCCGAGTTTTCGGAACCGCTGGTACAGGCGGGCATCGACTATACCCCTTTCGTCGCGGGTGAGGTTGACGGACTGGCCGTGCAGGCCGAAGGGCGTCAGATCTGCCTCGACGGGGTCAGCCATGGCAGCCGCTATCGCGTGACGTTCCGCGCCGGAATGCCCGCCGCATCGGGCGAAGCGCTCATCAAGCCGGTGCAATTGTCCCTTTACGTCCGCGACCGCACGCCCACGGTCCGCTTTCCGGGCCGGGCCTATGTCCTGCCCGCATCCGGGCCAGCCGCCGTGCCGGTGGAAACGGTCAATGCCTCGCAGGTGGATCTGACCCTGTTCCGGGTGTCTGATCGCAATCTGGTTCGGTCGGTCCAGAACGACCTGTTCGCCCGCCAGATCGTGCAATGGGAACAGCGACTGTTCGCCGGTGAAATTGCCGAGGAAATCTGGAGCGGCACCGGCCTGACCGAGAATGAGCTGAACCGCGATATGACCACGCGCCTGCCGGTCTCGGACATCGCCGGTGCCCTGGAACCCGGCATCTACGTCCTGCAGGCGGCGATCCCGAAGTCCGACCCCTACGACAGCCCGGCAGCAAGCCAGTGGTTCGTGGTGTCCGACCTTGGCCTGTCCACGATGAACGGTGTCGACGGGCTGCACGTTTTCATACGCTCATTAGCGACAGCAATGGCAAAACCCGGTGCAACAGTGACGCTTTTGTCCCGCGCCAACGCCGTTCTGGGGACAGCGACGAGTGATGATCAGGGCTATGCCCGCTTCGCACCTGCATTGTCGTCAGGCAACGGCGCTGCAGCCCCCGCCATGCTGACGGTCGAAGTCGGCGACGACCTTGCCTTTCTTCCGCTGACTGACCCGGAGTTCGATCTGTCCGACCGCGGGTTAGAGGGTCGCGACCCTGCCGGGCCGATTGACGTGTTTCTGGCCACCGATCGCGGTGCCTATCGCGCCGGAGAGGTCATTAACCTGACCGCTCTGGCCCGCGACGGACAGGCCGAAGCCATCGCGGGCCTGCCGCTGACCGCGATCCTGAAGCGGCCCGACGGGGTCGAATTCAGCCGCCACCTGTCAATGGATGGCAAGGCGGGCGGTCATGTCTTTAATCTGCCCACCACAGCCTCGGCGCCGCGCGGTGTCTGGCGGGTCGATGTGATGGGCGATGTCGACGCCGCACCGCTGTCCACGACCACGGTCCTGGTCGAGGATTTTCTGCCCGAACGCATCGACTTCGACCTCGCCCTGCCCGGTGTGCCTTTGCGCGCGTCGGACGAACCCCCGCTGAACGTCAGTGCAAGGTATCTGTTCGGCGCACCGGGTGCTGATCTGGCGGTGGAAGGCTTCGTGCGTCTTGGACCGGTGCGCGAACTGCCTGACCATCCCGGCTATGTTTTCGGACGACATGATGAACGCGCCAATGCACAGCTGCAGTATTTCGACCAGGTCCGCACCAACGCTGCAGGCAATGCGATCCTGCCGGTGGTGTTCCCCGATGTTGATGCGGCTGGCCGCCCCTTGGATGCGCGCTTTACGGTGACTGTGTCCGAAGGCTCTGGCCGACCGGTTGAACGGGAAATTTCGACCCTGATTCAGCCGGAAACACCGTTGATTGGGATCAAGCCGCTGTTCGAAGACACGTTGCCCGAAGGCTCGGACGCTGCCTTCAACCTGATCGCTCTGGCGCCCGACGGCGGGGCGCAGGCCCTGCCGGTCCGCTGGACCCTGAACCGCGTTGAACGTCGCTATCAATGGTACAGCCTTTATGGAAATTGGGAGTGGGAGCCGATCACAACCCGCACCCGCATTTCCACGGGCGAGGTGGTTTTGGGCGCCGATCCCGTCACTGTAACCGCGCCCGTTGACTGGGGCGGTTATGAGCTGCGGGTCGAGGCGCTGGCCGGGCCCTATGTCGGCAGTTCCACCGATTTCTGGGCCGGGTGGTACGCAGCTGCCGATGCCTCGGCGACGCCCGACACGGCCGAGGTGTCGTTGGATGCCGCCGCCTACCGCCCCGGCGACACGGCGACCCTGCGGGTTGTGCCGCGATTTGCCGGGACGGCATTGGTCAGCGTCGTTTCGAACCGTCTGATCGACATGAAGACCGTTGCAGTCAGCGAAGGAGAAAATCTGATCGAACTGCCGGTGACGGATGACTGGGGCGCGGGCGCCTATGTGACTGCCACGATCATCCGGCCACTGGGCGACGCAGATGACCCCGGCCCCGCGCGCCAGCTTGGGCTTGCCTATGCGCCGGTCGATCCCGGCGCACGTCAACTCAACGCGGCGTTCGAGGCGCCGGAAACCGCAGATCCGCGCGGCCCGCTTGAGGTTGCGCTGCGTGTTGACGGATTGACCGAGGGTGAGGTCGCCTGGGCCACCATCGCAGCCGTCGATCTGGGCATCCTGAACCTGACCGGTTTCGAAACACCCGACCCATCGGGTCATTACTTCGGCCAGCGCAAGCTGGGCGTTGGCATTCGCGACCTCTATGGGCGTCTGATCGACGGATCCTCGGGGGCGATGGGTGCGGTGCGCTCAGGCGGCGATGCCGCCGGCAATCAGCGCCTGCAGGCCCCGCCGCCCGAAGATCTGGTCGCCTATTTCAGCGGCCCGGTGCAGGTTGGTGCCGATGGGTTGGCGCGCGCCAGTTTTGATCTGCCGTCGTTTAACGGCACGCTGCGCCTGATGGCCGTTGCCTGGTCGCCAACCGGCGTCGCCAGTGCCGAGGCCGAGGTTCTGGTTCGCGATCCCATTGTTGTCACCGCCAGCCTGCCACGCTTCCTGTCGCCGGGCGATTCGGCGCGCATGCTGCTAGAAATCGTGCACGCCAGCGGCCCCGCGGGCGAGGTCGCGCTGGCCCTGACCAGTGATGGCGTGACGTTGCAAACAGGCTCTGTTCCAGCGCAATTTCGGCTGGCAGAGGGTGCAACCACCCGCATTTTAGTTCCGATCACGGGCACCGAGGTTGGGCTGGCAGATATCAATGTCACCCTGACAACACCCGATGGAAAAACCCTCAGCAAACCGCTGGTCCTGCCAATCCGGCGCCTTGATCCCGAGGTGACGCGCCGCAGCCGGTTCACACTGGCGTCGGGCGCGACATTCGATTTCAGCCGCGATGTGTTTTCCGGGTTCGTCCCGGGAAGCGGCTCGGCCACGCTGGCCGCTGGTCCCATCGCGCGGCTGGATGCGCCGGGTCTGCTGGCGGCGCTGGACCGCTATCCCTACGGCTGTACCGAGCAGATTACGTCGCGCGCACTGCCGTTGCTTTACCTGAACCAGGTCGCAACCGCGATGGGTCTGGTCGAACGCAATCAGATTGCCACCCGTATCGATCAGGCCGTGGCCGAGGTTCTGGGCAATCAGGCCGGTAACGGGGCCTTCGGGTTGTGGCGGCCGTCTTCGGGGGATTTCTGGCTGGATGCCTATGTCACCGAATTCCTGTCGCGTGCGCGGGATCGCGGCTTCGATGTGCCTCAGGTCGGATTTACCGCAGCGCTGGATAATCTGCGCAACCGGATCAACTTTGCGCCTGACTTTGACAATGGCGGCGAAGATATCGCCTATGCCCTTTATGTGCTGGCGCGCGAAGGCGCGGCGGCGATTGGTGATTTGCGTTATTACGCCGACGAAAAGGCAACCGCTTTGGCGACCCCATTGGCCAAGGCGCAGTTGGGTGCCGCGCTGGCCGCCTACGGCGACCCGCGGCGCGCAGACGCCCTGTTTGCCGCTGCGGCCGCGGATCTGACCCGCCCGCCGCAATCGGACGCGCGTTACTGGCGCAGCGATTACGGCACCCATTTGCGCGACAGTGCGGCGGTTCTGACGCTGGCTGTTGAATCGGGCAGCAATGCGGTCAACCGCGACCGTCTGGCCGACGCCATCGCACCGCTGCAGGGCGGGCACGCACGCTCAACGCAAGAGGCGACCTGGTCCCTGCTGGCTGCCCACGCGCTGGTCGGAGATGCGAACGGTGGCAACCTGACACTGGATGGCGCGCCGATTGACGGACCACTTGTTCGCCTGCTGGAGGACGCGACCGATGGCGGCGCGGTTCAGATCGCGAATACAGGTGAATCAGAGGCTGTCATGACACTCACCACCTTCGGCGTTCCCGAGGTTCCCGAACCAAAAGGCGGCAACGGTTATGCCATCGGGCGGATGTATTTGACGCTGGATGGTGCGCCGGTTGATCCGTCAACGGTTACCTCGGGCACGCGGTTGGTCACGGTGCTGACCGTGCAACCCTTCGGCGGAGCAGAGGCGCGCCTGATGGTCAACGATCCGCTGCCCGCCGGGTTCGAGATCGACAATCCGAATCTCCTGCGCTCAGGCGATAACTCGGCGCTGGAATTCCTCGACGTGCTGGAAGACACCGAAACGACCGAATTCCGCGAAGACCGCTTCCTGGCCGCTGTTGACTGGCGATCGGATGAGCGGTTCCAGCTTGCCTATCTGGTGCGCGCCGTCACACCGGGCGATTACCATCACCCGGCGGCGAGTGTTGAGGATATGTACCGCCCTGAGTTCCGCGCCCATACCGACGCGGGCCGGGTAGTGGTGACGCAATAACATGCGTCGCTACGGCCTGTTCCTCCTCTCGGTGCTGCTGTTCAGCGCGGGCCTTGCGCGGGATCGCCTGTACGCATGGGTGGCGGCGACGGATCTGCCGGTTCTGGTCACGCAGACCGGAAACGAAGTGCGCGACCGCAATGATCACCTGCTGCGCGCCTACACCGTTGCCGATGGGCGCTGGCGTCTGGCGATCACGCAGGACGCGGTCGATCCGCTGTTCCTGCAAATGTTGGTCGCCTACGAGGATAAGCGGTTTTTCAGCCACAATGGGGTCGATCTTCGCGCCGCATCGCGCGCCGCCGGTCAGGCGCTGCTGAACGGGCGTGTCGTCTCGGGCGGGTCGACCCTGACGATGCAGGTGGCGCGGCTGCTGGAAGATGGCAGCACCGGGCGCTGGGCCGGAAAGCTGAGGCAGGCGCGGCTGGCACTGGCGCTGGAGCGACAGCTGAGCAAGGCACAGATACTGGCGCTTTATCTGCATCGCGCGCCCTATGGCGGTAATCTGGAAGGGGTGCGCGCGGCGTCACTTGCCTGGTTCGGCAAGGAGCCAAAGCGCCTGACCCCGGCCCAGGTCGCCCTGCTGATCGCCCTGCCGCAATCACCAGAACGGCGACGGCCCGATCAGGACGCATCGGCAGCACAGGCGGCGCGGGATCGGGTGTTGGCGCGGATGCAGGACGCTGGTGTCATCGATCGCAGCACGGCACAGGCCGCCTTGCGCGAACCGCTGCAGACCCGCCGCCAACCCTTCCCAGCGCTGGCCCCGCATGCCGCCGACCGGGCGCTTGCGGGTGATCCGGGGCTGGGCCTGCATCGCCTGACACTCGACGCATCGCTTCAACACCGGCTTGAGCAGCTTGGTGCAGACGCCGCCGTCCGGGCCGGGCGCAACCTGTCGGTCGCTCTGGTCGTCGCAGATCATCGCAGCGCCGAAATCCTCGCCTCGGTCGGCTCTGCCGGGTTTGCGGATGACGGACGGCAAGGGTTTGTCGATATGACACGCGCGCTGCGCTCACCCGGTTCGACGCTGAAACCGCTGGTCTATGGCCTGGCCTTCGACGCCGGGCTTGCGCATCCCGAAACGCTGATCGACGACCGGCCCACCGCTTTCGGAACCTATGCGCCGCAAAACTTCGACGGCGAGTTTCGCGGCACCGTCAAGGTCCGGGACGCGCTGCAATTGTCGCTGAATCTGCCGGTTGTCGCGCTGACCGAAGCGCTGGGACCGGCCAAGCTGATGGCGGGTCTGCGGCGCGCCGGGGTTTCGGCGCAGGTGCCGGGCGGCAAGGCGGGTCTGGCCGTGGCCTTGGGGGGGCTGGGTGTCAGTCTTGAGGATCTGGTCGGCCTTTACGCCGGGTTTGCCAACGCAGGGGTGGCCGTGCCTCTGCAGATGCGCATTGGAGCCGAGGTCTCGCAACCCACCACCATCATCCCGCCCGAGGCTGCATGGCACCTGGGTGAAATCCTGTCCGACATCACGCCGCCCGGTGGCGGTGCCACCGGAGAGATCGCCTGGAAGACCGGCACCAGTTACGGCCACCGCGATGCCTGGGCGCTGGGCTGGGACGGGGCGCATGTGGTGGGCGTTTGGATTGGACGGCCCGATGGAACACCGGTTCCGGGTGCTTTCGGCGCTGACCTTGCCGCGCCGCTGCTGTTTGACGCATTCGCGCGGATCGGGCGCAACCGTCAGCCCTTGCCGCCACCGCCACCGGCGACCCTTGTCACCAGCACCGCCAAATTGCCCGCGCCGCTGCAACGGTTTCAGCGAAAGGGCAGCCACGTCGCCGACCCGAATGCGCCAGCCGTCGCATTCCCGCCCAGCGGTGCCCGGCTCAGCGCGCGTGCAGGTGCGTTGACCGTGAAGGTCCGCGATGGCCGCCCGCCGTTTCTCTGGCTCAGCAACGGGGCGGTGGTGTCGCCACGGGTGCAAGAGCGCGAGGTCGCCCTGCGGATCGCCGAGCCGGGATTTTACAGGCTGACCGTCATCGACGCCGATGGCCGCGCCGCCCGCAGTGACGTGCGACTGGATTGAAACGGGCGCAAATCACCCGGCGGTCGGGGCCCGATGCGCGCTGGCGTGCTGCGATTGCGCCGTCTTGGCAGGGCGCAAGACCCGCCCCCGATTACCGGTTAGACGGCGCGCCGGATTCCAAATAAGTTTTGCGAAATTGAAACGTAACCGGGGGCACAAATGGCCAAGGCATTCGCAAGCGCTGGCGATCTGATCGAAAAGACGACCAGCTTCACCAAAATCGGCGACGGCCTTTATGCCTTCACCGCCGAGGGCGACCCGAATTCCGGCGTCATCATCGGTGACGATTCGGTGATGGTGATCGAGGCGCAGGCGACACCGCGTCTGGCCAACAAAGTGATCGAGTGCATTCGCGGCGTCACCGACAAACCGATTACTCATCTGGTGTTGACCCATTATCACGCGGTGCGCGTGCTGGGTGCCTCGGCCTTTGCCGCGCCACAGGTCATCATGTCTGAAAAGGCCCGCGCCATGGTGGTCGAGCGTGGCCAGGAAGACTGGGACAGTGAATTCGCCCGCTTCCCGCGCCTGTTTCAGGGGCATGAGGATATCCCCGGCCTGACCTGGCCGACGACGACGTTTCAGGGCCGGATGTCGGTTTATCTGGGCAACAGGCGGGTTGATCTGATGCAGCTTGGGCGCGCCCATACCGCCGGTGATATCGTCGCCTATGTCGGCGATGCCAATGTGATGTTCACCGGCGATATCGTTGAATATAAATCCGCCTGCTATTGCGGCGACGGCCATTTCCATGACTGGCCCGGCACGCTGGACGCGGTGCGCGCCTGGGATGTCGACGCCATCGCGCCGGGGCGCGGCGATGCACTTGTCGGCAAGGCCATGGTGAATGAGGCGCTGGACCTGACGGCGGATTTCATCCGCTCGACCTATGCGCCCGCCGCCCGCGTTGCCCTGAAAGGCGGCAGCCTGAAGGATGCCTGGGATGCGGTGCGCGCCGAATGCGACCCCAAGTTCAATGACTACGCCATCTATGAACACTGCCTGCCGTTCAACGTCGCCCGCGCCTATGACGAAGCCCGCGACATCGACACGCCCCGCATCTGGACGGCCGAGCGTGACGCCGAGATGTGGGAAGCCCTGCAGGGGTGAAGAACACGCTGCGCATGATCCGCCTGACCGCAATATGGTATCTTATCGGTTCCATCGCGCCCATGGTGGCACTTGTGTTGGTCGAGGTTGTTGCAGGATGAGTGGTTCTTCCGCCGTCATACTGGTGATTCAGGGTTTGGTCTTCGCCGCCTGGGCCTTCGTGGCATTCCGAACCCTGTTCGATATCACAGGACGGGCGCGACGCCTCAGCGGGAAATTATTGCCCGGCCCCGGATGGGCCGTGCATGCCTGGGCCAACTGGTGGCGTGATCGCCGGGTCCGCCATCACCGGCTGCAACTGGTCGGGCTGACCATCGCGATGTTTGTCCTGATTGTGGTTTTCGCCGTAATTCAGCGTGCCTAGGCAGGGCGCAGCGGCACCCGCCCCTCGTCCGTCAGCGTCCAGACTTGCCGACCTTCGAACACTGCCGGGACCAATGGGCGGCCATAGGCCGCACCGCCGTCCAGATTGACCCGGTTGCCGTAATGCGTCGGTGCCTCGATCACCGTATGGCCATGCACAACCAACACGCCGTGGTCCCGCGTGTCATCGACAAAGTCGTTGCGGATCCAGACCAGATCATCTTCGACCTGATTTGACAGTGCGACGCCAGGGCGGATTCCGGCATGGGCGAAGAACAGGTCGCCAAACCGGTGCGTCAGCGGCAACGCCCTGAGGTATGCCAGATGATCCGGGATCACCGCGTCCACGGCGCGCCGGTGTACCGCTTCGGCATCATCCTCTACCGCGCCGGTAATCCCATAGGACGCCAGCGTCGTCGCCCCACCCAGGCGCTGGTTCAGCCAGTGCAGCCCGGACTTGATCGCCGGGTCATGCCATGTCGGGTCATCCATAAAGCGATAGAACAGCCGGTCGTGATTGCCTTTCAGAACCACCCAAGGCTTGCCCGCCGCCTGCCCGGCAATCAGCGCCTCCAGCACCCCGCGCGAATCTGGCCCCCGGTCGGTCAAGTCGCCCACATGGACAACCCACGCCGCCTGATCCCCGACCCGCGCCCGGTCCTCAGCGATCAGCCGGTGCGCGTTGTGGAACTGGTCAAGCTGGCCGTGAATGTCACCGAGGGCATAAATGCGGTCCGTCACGCGACGTCGAACTCCAGCGGCGTCACCGACTGGAACATCCCCGTTGCGCGCAGCTTGCCAAGCACAGGTTCCGGGATTGGATCGTCCACATACAGCAGTGCGATCGCCTCGGTCCCGCGATCCGCCCGGCCAAGAGTGAAGTTGGCGATGTTCACGCCATTCTCACCCATCGTCTGGCCCAATGTTCCGATGATCCCCGGCACGTCCTGGTTGGTGGTATAGAGCATATGCTGCCCGATCTCGGCATCGATATTGATGCCCTTGATCTGGATGAAACGCGGCTTGCCGTCTGAAAACACCGTTCCCGCGATTGAACGTTCGCGCATCGCCGTACGCACGGTCAGCTTGATATAACCGTCGAATACGCCGGTCTTTTCCTGCGTCGTGGTGGAACAATCAATGCCGCGATCCCGCGCGATGACGGGGGCCGAGACCATGTTGACGTCCGGGTTGGTCACCCGCATCAGCCCCGCGACCGAAGATGCGTTCAACGCCGCGGTATTCATCCCCGCAACGATACCATCATAAAGGATGTTGATCGCCTTCACCGGTTCATCCGTCATCTGGCCGACAAAGGCCCCCAGATGCCCGGCAAGTTTTAGCCACGGGCCCATCACGGCGGCTTCCTCTGCCGTGACCGATGGCATGTTGAGCGCGTTCTGAACCGCGCCGGTCAGCAGGTAATCCGACATCTGTTCGGCCACTTGCAGTGCGACGTTTTCCTGTGCTTCGGTTGTCGCCGCGCCCAGATGCGGGGTGACGACGACGTTTGGCAGGTTGAACAGAGGGCTTGCGGTTGCGGGTTCCTCGGCAAAGACGTCAAAAGCGGCGCCGGCGACACGACCGTCTTTCAGTGCTTCTGCCAACGCAGCCTCATCCACCAGGCCACCCCGGGCGCAATTCACGATCCGCACACCGGGCTTCAGCTTTGCGATCGCCTCGGCCGACAGGATGTTGCGGGTTTTGTCGGTCAGCGGCACATGCATCGTGATGAAGTCGGATTTCGCCAGCAATTCGTCCAGTTCAACCTTGCGCACACCCAGCTTGGCGGCGCGTTCCTCGCTCAGGAACGGATCATAGGCGATGACTTTCATCTTCAGCCCCAGCGCGCGGTCGCAGACAATCGCGCCGATATTCCCGGCCCCGATCACACCCAGGGTTTTCGCCGTCAGCTCGACCCCCATGAAGCGTGACTTTTCCCACTTGCCTGCGTGGGTGCTGGCGTTGGCCTCGGGAATTTGCCGCGCCACCGCCATCATCATCGAAATCGCGTGTTCCGCCGTGGTGATCGAATTGCCGAACGGCGTGTTCATCACGATCACCCCTTTTTTCGAGGCGGCCGGAATCTCGACATTATCGACCCCGATTCCGGCACGCCCGATAACCCTGAGGTTTGTCGCGGCCTTGAGAAGCTTTTCGGTGACTTTGGTGGACGAGCGGATGGCCAGCCCGTCATAATCGCCGATGACACCCAGCAGTTTTTCTTTGTCCTTGCCGAGCGTCGGATCAAAGGTGACGTCAATGCCGCGATCCCGGAAGATCTGCACGGCGGTTTCAGAGAGTTTGTCAGAGACAAGAACTTTTGGCGCGTTCGTCATAAGTTTATTCCTTCAAGCAGGGTGCCATACGTTTTGCCGACGCTTTGCCGACGCATTGCAGACACCAAAAAAATGGGGATCAGGCGGCGTTTTCCTGCGCCGCGATTTCAGCCTCGAACGCCCAGCCGATCCACGGCATCAGGGCTTCGATGTCGCTGACCTCGACCGTACCGCCGCACCAGATGCGCAAGCCCGGCGGCGCATCGCGATAGCCGCCGATGTCAAAGGCCACGCCTTCATCCTCCAGCCGCTTGGCAACCGATTTGGCGAAACTGGCCCCGTCAGAAATCCGCGAATCGGTAAACCTTAGGCAGACCGAGGTGGTCGACCTGGTCGCCGGATCAGAGGCAAGGTTTTCGATCCAATCGTGGCGGTCAACAAAGGCCTGAACTGCCGCTGCATTGGCCGTGGCGCGGCCAATCAAACCAGCCAACCCACCAACCGAGCGTGCCCAGTCGAGCGAGACGAGGTAATCCTCAACCGCCAGCATGGACGGCGTGTTGATCGTCTCGCCCCGGAAAATACCTTCAATCAGTTTTCCGCCTTTGGTCAGCCGGAAAATCTTCGGCAGCGGCCAGGGCGGCGTGTAGTTTTCGAGGCGTTCAACGGCGCGGGGGCTGAGGACAATCATCCCATGCGCCGCCTCGCCGCCCAGTACTTTTTGCCAGCTGAACGTTGTGACATCCAGCTTATCCCACTGTAATTCCATTGCAAATGCGGCACTTGTGGCATCACAGATTGTCAGCCCCGCGCGGTCTGGCGCGATCCAATCCGCATCTGGAACCCGCACGCCCGAGGTGGTGCCGTTATAGGTGAAGACCAGATCGTGATCCGGGTTGACGGCGTCAAGATCCGGCAGATCGCCGTATCCCGCCTCAACCACCGTCGCATCCAGCTTCAACTGTTTGGCCACATCCGTGACCCACCCGGCGCCGAAGCTTTCCCACGCCAGCATGGTTACCGGGCGCGCGCCCAGCAGGTTCCACATCGCCATCTCGACCGCGCCGGTGTCCGATGCGGGCACGATGCCGATGCGATAGTCATCGGGGATGCCCAGCATCCCGCGCGTGGCGTCGATAGCCTCGGCCAGTTTGGCCTTGCCACCCGCCGCACGATGCGACCGGCCCAGCCAGGCATGACCGAGTTTATCCAATGTCCATGTCGGGGGTTTGGCGCAGGGGCCTGACGAAAAACGCGGATTCGTAGGAATTGCCACAGGTTTAGGTGTCGGCCGCAGGGCCGAAGTTTTCGTGTCCATCACTGGATATCCTCACAGATATATGCCCCTCGTTGGGGAGGGGTGTCCCAAGGACGGGCCTATCGGGCGCTCTTGTCTTTCGCAAGTCACAAAACGTCGTTATCAGACCGCGACCCCCGATGCGGAGCTTGCGCCAATGTTCACAGTCACCCTTCTGGTCGACCCGAAATCGCCAACGCTTGATCCGGCATTGGTTGAGAACCTGCGCAATGCCTGGGGTGGGGGGGATGCGATCTGGCTGGCCCCCGATGAGGCGGCGGAGTTTGACGTGCCGCTGTGTCCGGATACGTATGCGACGACACATATCGGCCTTCTGGCGATGGGCGTTGATCTTGTAATCCAGCCGAAACAGGGTCGAAAAAAGCGTCTATTGCTGGCCGATATGGACAGCACGATGATCGCGCAGGAATGTATCGACGAACTGGCGGCCGAGGCTGGGTTCGGGGAACGTGTCGCTGCGATCACGGCGCGGGCCATGAACGGAGAGCTGGACTTCGAAGCGGCGTTGATCGAACGGGTCGGGTTGCTGAAAGGCCTCGACCTGTTGGTGATCAACCGGGTGCTGGATCAGCGCATCACCATGGCGCCGGGCGGCGCGACGCTGGTGGCGACGATGAAGGCCAATGGCGGTCACGCGGCTTTGGTATCGGGTGGGTTCACGGCGTTTACCGAAGCGGTCGCCAGGCAATTGGGCTTTGATGAGGATCGCGCAAACACACTCCTGCATTCAGATGGCAAGTTGACCGGGGACGTCGCGCGACCGATTCTGGGGCGCAACGCAAAGGTGGCGGCCCTGGCCGAGATCTGTCAGCGCCTTGGCATTTCGCCCGATCAGGCAATGGCTGTGGGCGACGGCGCGAATGATCTGGGGATGCTGCAAGCCGCCGGGGCAGGGGTTGCGCTGCATGCCAAGCCGGTCGTTGCCGAACAGGCAGCAATCCGCATTGATCACGGTGACCTGACCGCGCTGCTGTATCTGCAAGGCTATTCCATGGCGGAATTTCAGCAGCTGGCATGAGGTGGGGCTGGCCCCGTTGACTCTCTAATTCGCATATGTGTTAATTAACTAAATGCGGAATCAACGGAGCCGAGATGCCATCGCTTCCCGAAACCTTTGCGGCCCTGTCGGATGCTACGCGCTTCGCAATTGTTGAGCGTTTGCTGGACGAAGGTGAGCTGCCCGCCGGTGATCTTGCCGCCGCGACGGACCTGTCTGCCCCGGCGGTGTCGCGCCATCTGAAGGTTCTGCGTAACGCCGGGATCGTGGCCCAGCGGGTTGAGGGGACGCGGCGCTATTACCGGGCCGAACCGGAACCGCTGAGGGCGATTTCCGCCTGGACAGGCTCTCATCGGGCATTCTGGGAGGCCAGCCTCGACCGGCTGGAAAAGATACTCAACAACAGCGGGTGGACATGACCATGGCAGATGTAACGTTAGAGCGTGACTTCGCGGTCACCCCGGAAAAACTGTTCGCGGCGGTCAGTACACCGGAAGGGCTGGCCAGCTGGTGGGGGCCGGAAAACGTGACGCTTGACGATCTTCAGCTGGATTTCACCCGCACCGGACCCTGGCGATCGACGATGATCGGCACCGATGGACAGCGCTACAAAGTGACTGGGCAGGTCACCCATGTGGATCCACCAAAATCCGTCGGGCTGACCTGGGCCTGGCACGACGATGCAGACGACCGTGGCCCCGAAAGCCATGTCACCTTCACGGTTCAGGCGCACCCCGGCGGTGCACGTCTGATCGTGGATCACCGCGGCCTTGCCGACGAAGACCAGGCAGTGCGGCACACCGAAGGCTGGACCTCGTCGCTTCGCAAGATCGCGGCGGCGCTGGCCGGATAACCGAAAGGGAAAGACACGATGCCAAAGTATATTTTTGCCTATCACGGCGGCGCAATGCCAGAGACACCAGAGGAAGGTCAGAAGGTCATGGCCGCGTGGGGCGCCTGGATGGAGGGGTTAGGCTCTGCCATCGCGGACGGCGGCAACCCGGCAGGCATGTCGAAAACCGTCAGCGCGGCTGGTGTGGCGGATGATGGCGGCTCGAACCCGATCTCGGGGTACACACTGGTGAATGCCGACACCATCGAAAGCGCCTGCGAGATGGCCAAGGGCTGCCCGATCATCGATGCCGGCGGCTCGGTCGAGGTGGCCGAAGCGGTCGAGATGTGATCCCGCGCCGGCGCGGACCCTAAATCAGGGTCTGCGCCGGGCGAATATAGCCGGTGACGATGTCCCGGCGATTGGTGACGGGCACCTTCAGAAGGCCCTGTGCCGCCGGATGCGCGGGGTCTAGCGCTCCGAATTTCACCAACAATGCGGTGATCGCCGTTTCTGCCGCACGCGTTGCACCATCTGCGATCTTGAGTGCGATTCCCAACTTCCGTTCGGGAAGAATCGCGACGAAAACCCCTTCGGCACCGGTTTTGATCGCGGCACGACCCTCGCACGCCCGCATCAGGTTGGTGCAGGCGCGCCCTTCACCCGCGACCAGATCGGGGTGGGCCATCATCGCCTGACGCAACTGCACCTTGGCATCAGAGAGTGTGTCGCCCCCGCCAGCAGACGCAAACCCCGCCATCGCGCGGGCCAGTCCCGTTAGGGTGCAGGCAAAATTCGGGGCCGAACAGCCGTCGATGCCTTGGCCGGGACTAGTTTCGCCGGTCGCGGCCTCGAACGCCTCAAGCGCTGCCTGCTGAACCGGATGATCCAGCGCAAGATACGCGGGGCCAGCTTTCAGATGCCGTGTCAGGGTCAGGAATCCGGTGTGCTTGCCGGAACAGTTGTTATGCGTCTGATCCGGCACAATCTGGTCGCGGATCATCGCGTGGCGCAGGTCTTTATCGCGCGAAGGCTCGGACCCGCAGCGTAGATCACGCTCACTCAGCGATAAATCGCTTAGCCAGGAACGGACGTGATCGACATGCAGTGGCGCACCATTGTGGGACGAACAGGCCAGGGCCAGCCGCTGGGGTGAAAGACCGGCGGCATCCGCCGCGCCCGAGGTCACAAGCGGCAACGCCTGCACCATCTTGCAGGAGGATCGGGGCAGGATCGCGGTGGTTGGATCGCCCCACTCAGCCACGGTTTCGCCGGTTTCATCGACCACAGCCACGTGCCCTGCATGAATGGATTCCAGGATTGGCCCGCGCCAGACTTCGACCAAAGTTTCGGCTTGTGCCACTGTAAAGCCCTCGCTATCGGCGATTTTCTAAGAACGGGGCTTTTCCAAGTGGTTGTCATCCCCTAAAAACCCGATCTAGGGTAAACAGGCCGGTGCGGGCAAGCGACCTCTGCCAGACAGGGACGTTGGAGACCGGCCAAGAGGCAAATGACAGTCCGGAGGCTGTATCGATGATCCGTAACACCATTATTGGACTGACTGGCGCTTTGATGCTGGGCACCGCACCCGCCATTGCGCAGGAGTCGGACAATCAAGTCGCCCAGCGGACAGACTGGAGCGTTTTTGTCGAAGAAGAACCCAAGGAGTGCTGGAGTGTGTCCAGCCCCAAGGAAACCGTGAACAGCCGCGATGGCCGTGTCGTGGCAGTGCGTCGCGGCGACATCCTTCTGTTCGTCACCTACCGCCCCGGCAGCGACGTCACCGGAGAGCTGAGCTTTACCGGCGGATATCCCTTTGCCAGCGGATCGAACGTCACGATGGAAATCGGCGGTGCGACCTTCCAGATGTTCACTGAAGGCGAATGGGCCTGGCCGGGAACGGCAGAAGAAGATGCCAAGATCGTCGCGGCCATGAAGCGCGGCGCGCAGGCTGTTCTGACCGGTCGTTCCGCGCGTGGCACGGTAACAAAGGACACTTTCAGCTTGCTGGGATTCACCGCTGCCGAAGACGAAGCCGCCAAGCGCTGCGCCGGATAAGCCATATTTCGATATTTTGACGAGGGGGGCGCAGGTGTTTATCTGCGCCCCTCGGTGCTATATGCCTTGTATCCCAAGTTTGATGGACTGAGCCCGACATGACCACCGCAACGCCCATTACCCAGGACGTGATGACCATTCCGCGCAAGGTTGTTGATGGTCCGGTCAATCTGATTGGCCTGACCCGTGACCAATTGCGCGATGTTCTGGTTGAGGCTGGAACGCCCGAAAAACAGGCAAAGATGCGTGTTGGGCAAATCTGGCAGTGGCTCTATCAGAAGGGCGTGCGTGACTTTGACGCGATGACGAACCTTGCCAAGGGATACCGTGCCGATCTGGCCGAACGGTTTGTGATCGCGCTTCCCGAAGTGGTCACCCGCCAGATCAGTGACGATGGCACCCGCAAATATCTGGTGCGGATCGCTGGCGGGCACGAGGTTGAAACGGTTTACATCCCTGAAGAGGGGCGCGGGGCGCTGTGCATTTCATCCCAGGTGGGCTGCACGCTGACCTGTTCGTTCTGCCACACCGGCACGCAAAAGCTGGTGCGCAATCTTACGGCCGGAGAGATCATCGGCCAGGTGATGCTGGCGCGCGACGATCTGGGCGAATGGCCCGAGCCGGGCCACAATCCGCATGATGAAACCCGCCTGCTGTCCAACATCGTTCTGATGGGCATGGGGGAACCACTGTATAATTTTGAAGCCGTGCGTGACGCGATGAAAATTGCGATGGACCCGGAGGGCATCAGCCTGTCCCGTCGCCGCATCACGCTCAGCACGTCCGGCGTCGTGCCTGAGATTGCCCGCACGGCCACCGAAATCGGCTGCCTGCTGGCCGTCAGTTTTCACGGCACCACGGATGAGATTCGCGACAAACTGGTCCCGATCAACAAGAAATGGAATATCGAGGCGCTGTTGGAGGCGCTGCGCGCCTATCCCAAGCTGTCGAATTCCGAACGGATCACCTTTGAATATGTGATGCTGAAGGACGTGAACGACAGTGACGAAGATGCCCGCCGTCTGATCCAGCTGATCAAGGGCATCCCGGCCAAGATCAACCTGATCCCGTTCAACGAATGGCCCGGCGCACCTTACGAGCGGTCTTCCAACAACCGCATCCGTGCCTTCGCCGACATCATCTACAAGGCCGGATACGCCAGCCCGATCCGCACGCCGCGGGGCGAGGATATCATGGCCGCCTGCGGGCAGCTGAAATCCGCGACCGAACGGGCGCGCAAAAGCCGGGCGGCGATCGCGGCCGAGGTGTCTGGCGGCTGACTGCCCGTCAGTCCCTGAACATCGGCGGGCGCGCATCGACCCAGGCGCCGCCGTCCTGCGCCGACGCCACCGCCTGATGCACCGCAGCCATGGATCGCAGGCCATCTTCGGCACGCGGGTACAAGTCTGCCGCCGGATCAGGCGCGCGCCCGTCTTTCTGGGCGCGGATCGCCTCGGCCAGGTCAGTGTAGATGTTGGCGAAGGCCAGCGGCATCCCCTCGGCGTGGCCGATGGTCACCCGGCTTGATCTGTCGGCCTCGGGGGACAAGCCTGCCTCGCCACGTTCGATGATCTGGTTGCGCCCGCCAGTCGGGGTCCAGATCAGCTGATTGGGCTGTTCCTGCGCCCAGCGCAGCCCGCCCTTTTCGCCGAAAACCTGGATCGTCAGCCCGTGCATGCGCCCAACTGCGACGGATGAGGTCCAAAGGCGTCCGACAGCACCACCGTCCATTCGGAAGTTCACCATCGCGTCGTCTTCCAGCGTGCGGCTTGGGATCGTGCTGGCGAAGTCGGCGCTGAGTTTCGCGACCTCCTGCCCGGTCACGAAACTGGCCATGTGCAGCGCATGGATGCCGCAGTCCGCGAACTGCGCCGAAACTCCCGCCTGCGCCGGATCGTACCGCCAGCGGACGCGCGGATTATCCGCGTCCGCCGCATCGGCGTGGTGGCCATGGGCGAATTCGGCGACGACGACACGCACCGCGCCAAGATCGCCCCGCGCGACCATGGCGCGCATGTGGCGGACCAATGAATAGCCGGTATAGCCATAGTTCACGGCGCAGATGCGACCCGATTGCTGCGCAATGCGCACAATCTCTTCGCCCTCGTCCACCGTCATGGTCATCGGCTTTTCACACAGCACGTTGAACCCGGCGGCAAGGAATTCGCGCGTAATCTCGAAATGCGTGGCGTTGGGCGTCGCCACGGTGACCAGATCGATCCGGTCGTCCCGCGCGCTTTCACCGGCCAGCATCTCGCGCCAGTCGCCATAGGCACGGTCCGGCGCGATGCCCAGCGATTGCGCATAGGCACGGCCCGCGTCCGGGTTGTGGTCCAACGCGCCGGCGACGAAGCCGAAGTCGCCGTCCAACCCGCTTCCCAAGCGATGCGCCGGGCCGATTTGGCTGCCTTTGCCGCCACCGATCATGCCCCAGTTCAGTTTTGCCATTTTCAGAATCCGATCGACTGGAGGTATTCGCGATTTGCCCGCGCGTCATCGACGGGCGAGGTGTGGCCCAGCGGGTCGCAATCCTGCTCGACCGTGCACCAACCCTCGAACCCCGCATCCAACAGCATCTGGCGCACGGCGGGGAAATCAACATCGCCATCGCCCAGGTTGCAGAAAATTCCCTGACCGCAGGCGTCGTAGAACCCGGTGCGCTTTTCGATCACATCGGCCTTCACCACAGGATCAATATCCTTGAAATGCATATAGCTGATGCGCCCGATGTGGCGTTGCATGAAGGCGACGGGGTCGAACCCGGCGTAAGAATGGTGGCCGGTGTCAAAACAGATTTTCAGGTGCTCTTCTGGCACCTCGTCCAGCAGGCGCTCCAACTCGGGCTCAAAGTCGATGAAGCCGCCGGCGTGGGCGTGCATGCCCACCGTCAACCCGTAATCCTCGGCCCCCATGCGTGCCACATGGGCGATCCGGTCGCGATAGGCGGCCCATTCATCGGCGTCCATCTGTTCAGCTTCGGCGGCGCGCCCGGCGGTGGGCGCACGGCGGGGCGAGATCGAATCGATCAGCACCAGATGCTGCGCGCGATGGGCGGTCAACGCCTCGCAGGTGCGCACGGACCCGTCGAGAACGTCATCCCAGGCGTCAGGGTCGTGGAACGGGCGGAACACGACGCCGCCTATCAGGGTCAGCCCGTTTTCGGCCAGCGCCTCGGCCACTTGTGGCGGGTCTTCGGGCATGAAGCCAACGGGCCCAAGCTCGATCCCCTTGTACCCGGCCTCGGCGTTCTGGCTGAGCACGGTTCTCCAGTCCGGATTGCGTGGATCATTTGCGAATTCCACGCCCCAGGAACAGGGGGCATTGCCGATTCTGATTGTCATTTTGGGGCTCCCCTTCCGGGTTAAAAATCGCTGACGGTTTGCCAGCTGCGTGATGCATGTGACGCACGGGTTGCCGCGACGACCTGTTGGACTTCCAGACCTGCCCGGAACGTGGGCCAGATCGCCTGGCCGGTGTCGATGGCACGCAAAAAGTCATGCGCCTCGATAATGATCTGATCCTGATAGCCGGTGCCATGCCCCGGCCCCTTGCAGAACGGCAGGTAATCGGGGTGCGCCGGGCCGGTCAGGATCTTGCGAAAACCGCGTTGTTCGGGCGCCGCATCGGCGTGGTACAGCCACAAAGCGTTCTGGTCTTCCTGATCAAAGCGGATTGCGCCGTCGGTTCCAAACACCTCATAGGCATAGCCCATCTTGCGCCCGGTCGCGACACGGCTGGCGGTGATGTTACCTCCGACGCCACTGGCAAACCGTACCATCATCTGTACCTGATCGTCATTCGTCACCGGGATGCCGCCGCGCGTTGGATGCACCGTTTCCATCACCGCGTTCAGCTCGGCAATCGGTCCCATCAGGGCCAGTGCGGCGTTGATCGCGTGGGGCGCCAGATCGCCCAAACACCCGTTCGCCTCGCCCGAGTATCGCCAGGCGGCGATGCCGGTGTCGTTGTGAAAATCCTCGGTATGTTCTCCGCGAAAATGGGTGATCTGACCCAGTGCCCCATCGGCGATCAGCTTGCGCGCATATTGCGTCGCCGGGGTGCGGGCATAGTTATAAGCGACCTGGTTGGCGACCCCGGCCTTGTCGGCGGCGGCCACCATTGCGCGGGCGTCTTCAACGTGCAGGCCCATCGGTTTTTCGCACAGAACAGGTTTGCCGAGGGCCAGCGCAGCCTCGGCGATGTCACGATGGGTGCTTTGCGGTGAGGCGATGACCACCGCTTCGACCGAAGGATCATTCACCAGATCGGCCCAATCCGCCGCACCGCGCGCGAATCCATAGGCTTTGGCATAGCGTGCGCTGCTGTCCGGGCCAGAGCCGCAGATCGCGGCAAGTCGCGGCTTCAGGCGGGTCTCGAAGATGGTGCCGACACTGGCAAATGCAGCCGAATGGGCCTTGCCCATATAGCCACCGCCCACGATACCTATGCCGATTTCGGCCATGAAACGCCTCCCACCAAAAACCGTTTGCAACCGGTTGCAAAACGAGTATCTTCAATCGCGCCCTGTGGTCAATGGGCCATTTTCGATGAGGACACCATGAGCACTGTCACCCTGACCACCGCGCAGGCCATCGTCCGCTATCTGGCGGCACAGTTTATCGAGATCGACAGCGAAAAGACCCGCGTTTGCGGCGGTGGCTTCGGCATATTCGGCCATGGCAACGTGCCGTGTCTGGGCGAAGCGCTGTGGGATCACCGCGATATCCTGCCGCTTTACAGGGGCCAGAACGAACAGAGCATGGGCTTTGCGGCGGCAGCTTATGCCAAATACCACCTTCGCCAGCGCTTCATGCTGTGCACGGCCAGCGCCGGGCCGGGGACGGCGAACCTCTATACCGCTAGCGCGCTGGCCCATGCCAACCGCCTGCCGATGCTGATGCTGTGCGGTGACGCCTATCAGACCCGGCTGCCGGATCCGGTTCTGCAACAGTTGGAGCATTACGGGAACCCCGCGCTGGGTCTGAACGACGGCTTCCAGACGGTCACCCGATACTGGGATCGGATCACCCATCCCGCACAGGTGATTCAGAGCCTGCCCGCCGCCCTTGCCACCATGCTGGACCCGGCTGATTGCGGCCCGGCGTTCATCGCGCTGCCACAGGATGTGCAGGGCTGGACCTATGACTATCCGGTGGAGTTTTTCGCCGAACGGACGCACCGGATTCGTCGTCAGGCACCTGATCAGTCCGAGGTTGCCGAGGCTGCGGCGCTGCTGAAAACGGCCGAACGTCCGATGATCATCGCCGGGGGTGGCGTTCAGTATTCGCGCGCTGTGGCCGAACTGACCGCCTTTGCCGAAGGATTGAATATTCCCGTGGTCGAAACCATCGCCGGGCGGGCGAATATGGTGGCAGGCCATCCGCTGAACATCGGACCGATCGGCGTCACCGGATCGAATTCCGCGAACGCGATTGCCGAACGCGCAGATGTCATCGTTTCGGTCGGAAGCCGCCTTCAGGACTTCACCACCGGGTCCTGGACGGCGTTTGCGGGGGACGCAAAGTTCATCTCGATCAATGCAGCACGCCACGATGCGGGCAAGCATATGGCGCTGCCGGTTGTCGGGGACGCGAAACTTGGGCTGGAGGCGCTGGGCAAAGCGACGGCAATGTATTCGGCGCCCGACGGCTGGACAGTGCGCGCCCAGGCCGAGCGGGCGAAATGGGACGCCTATGTCGCCGAGAACGTGACACCCGGGAATCGCCCGAACTCCTATGCGCAGGCCATCGGCGTGGTGAATGAATTGATGGGCAAGCGTGACCGGGTGGTCACCGCCGCCGGGGGGCTGCCTGCCGAGGTCACCGCCAACTGGCGCACGCTGGATATCGGTACCGTCGACGTGGAATTCGGCTTTTCCTGCATGGGGTACGAGATTGCCGGCGCCTGGGGCGCGCGGATTGCCCAGGCCGAGAAAGAGCCTGAGGCCGACGTCGTCTCGCTGGTCGGGGATGGGGCCTATCTGCTGATGAACTCGGACATTTATTCGTCGGTTCTGACACAGAAGAAAATGATCGTTGTCGTGCTGGACAATGGCGGATTCGCGGTGATCAACAAGCTGCAAAACAACACCGGGCAGGAAAGTTTCAACAACCTGATCGCCGATTGCCCGACAGTGCCGGACCCCTTCGCAGTGGATTTTGAAAGCCATGCACGGGCGATGGGGGCGAATGCCGAAACAGTCTCGAACCCCGCTGAACTGGCCGAGGCGTTCAAGCGCGCGCAGGCGGCGGACAAGACCAGCGTGATTGTCATGCAGGTGGACCCCTATGAGGGTTGGACAACAGAAGGACACACCTGGTGGGAGGTTGGTACGCCCCACATCAGCGACAAGCCGGGCATCAATGCCGCACATGCCGAAATCGAAGCTGCGCGCAGCCGCCAGCGAAAAGGAATCTGAGCGATGAAGACCTATACCGCCACAACCGCCGATCCGGTTGAGATCTGTGATGAGTTGATGAACGGCGCCGGAGCGGTGAAACTGAAAGGCCTGTTTTCAGACGCCGACATTGCCGAGGCGCGCCAGATCATCATGGAGTATTCCGATGCGGATGCGGTGAAGGTCACGCATTTTCAGGGGGCAGCAGCAGATGACGGCAAACTGAATCTGCAACGCCGGGTTTGGAACCTGCTGGCCAAGGGCGATGTCTTTTCCCGCATGGCCGAAGAACCGACCGTGATGAAGATCCTGTCGCGGTTTCTGGGGAACGAATTCATCATGGGCTCGATCGCGGCAAACCGTATTTTGCCGGGTGGGCCGGGGCAGGAACCGCATGTGGATTTCCCCTATTGGGACTTTCACAAACCGGATTCGCACCCGATGGGGCTGAACGCGTCCTTCCCGATGAATGCGCAGATCTCGATCATTCTGGACCCGTTCACCGACGAAAGCGGTGCGACGGCCTATTTGCCCGGCACGCAAAAAGACCTGCGTTATCCAACCCCAGAGGAACAGGTGGATTTCTACAAAAATTGCGCCCGGATGACCGGGGAACCGGGCGACACGGTGCTGTTTTTCGGGGCCGCCTGGCATTGCGCGATGCCCAATAACTCGGATCACGAACGCAATGCGGTGCTGATCAACTATGTCCCGAAATTCGTCGCCCCGCTGGAAGATATGCCCGGCGCCTTGGCGCAAAGCTTCATGGATGCTGCCAGCCCTCAGATGCGGCAATTGCTGGGTCTGAACTATAAATACCCCGAGGTTCTGGACACCGCTGACGCCGTGAACGCCGAGGGCCGCAAGTGAGCGATCTGTTAGCGGGAATCGCCCGCAACGACTTTCTGGTGATTGGACGCGCGGGAATGGATTTCTCGCCACATCCGGCTGGCACCAGGACCGAGGATGCGACCGAATTTGTCGCGGGCCTTGGCGGGTCGTCGGCCAATATCGCCGCAGGCATCTGCAAATTCGGCGGTAAGGCGGCGCTGGTGACCTGCGTATCGGACGATTCCATCGGGCGGTATTGCGTCAATCAGTTGCAGCACTATGGCGTTGATGCCGCGCATGTGCGCGCCGTTGGCGGGGAATACCGCAATTCGCTCGCCGTTTATGAAAGCCGGGTCGAGGATCATCAAACGGTGATCTATCGCAACGGCGCAGCAGATTTTCAGATGTCCGAAGCGGATGTGGAGGCAGTGGATTATGCGCGCTTTGGCGCGTTGATCACAGCCGGCACTGTGTTCGCTGCCGAACCATCGCGCAGCGCCACGTTCCGCGCGTTTGAATTGGCGAAAGCCGCAGGCGTGCCGATCATCTTTGATGTCGATTATCGACCCTATTCCTGGCCATCTGCACAGGTTGCCGCAGATGTCCTGTCCCGCGCAGGGGCTTTGTCGGACATGATCGTTGGCAATGACGAAGAATTCGGGTTCATGGCCGGGGATATCTCAGAAGGTCTGGCCAAGGCGCGTGAACTGGCGGGGACAACAGCCAGCATCGTGATCTATAAAATGGGTGAAAAAGGCGCGATCACCTTCGCGGATAATGCAGAGATTCGCACCGGGATTTATCCGGCCACGGCCCTGAAACCCACCGGTGCAGGCGACAGTTTCATGGCTGGGCTGATGGCCGGTCTTGCCGCTGGGTTCCCGCTGCGCGAGGCGATTCTGCGCGGTTCGGCCTGTGCATCTATCGTCGTGGCGAAACCGGGCTGCGCGCCCGCGATGCCGAATACGGAACAATTGGAAGACTTCCTGGCCGCTCATCCCGGCCCAACCGAGGCTTAGCCCATGCACATCGCCCCTTTCGACAATCAGAACAAACCCATTGTGGATGCGGGCGATACAACCGTTCCGCTGAACTATTTCAACATCGTCAAGCTGACCAAGGACCAGGCGTTCGACTATCAGGTGCCGGGGTTTGAAACCTGCATCGTGCCAGCAACCGGAACGGTCGATGTTGAGGTTGAGGGGTTCACCGCCAAAGCGCTCGGCGGGCGCGGCGTGGATGTTTGGGATGGAGAGCCTGAGGGCGTCTATGTCCCCTCGGGCGCAAAGGCGCGCATGATCTGCACGTCCGACGCTGCCGAGGTTTTCGTCGCCGGTGCGAAATATGATGAGGTTCTGGAACCTTTTGCAGTGCGCGCGGACCAGTTGGATCTGGTGCAATACGGCAGCGACGACACCAAGACACATCGGAAAATCAAGCATATTCTGGGCCAGAAACAGCACGACAAGGTCGGGCGGCTTCTGGTGAGTGAGCTGTTCACCGTGGGTCAGGGCGGCTGGTCCGGTTTCCCCAGCCACAAGCACGACTCCAACCGCCTGCCCGACGAAACCCGCCATGATGAGACCTATAACTTCCGCTTCCGCCCCAATCACGGGTCCGGCGTGCAAATGCTTCAGCGCGAGGATGGCAAATCGGGCGACGCTTATCACATTGTCGATGGCTCCACGATCTGTATCGACAACGGCTATCACCCATGTGCGGTTCTGCCGGGGTACGAAATGTATTATTTCACCATCCTTGGCGGGCTAAGCCAGCGGTCACTGGTTCAGTATTTCCAGCCAAGCCACGCTTATCAGATCGAGACGATTCCGGGCATCAAGGACATGATTGCGAAGTTCAAATGACGCTTGCGACCCTCGCCGAGGTTCTGCAACCAGCGTTGAAAGGCAACTATGCCGTTGGCGGCCTGGTCACCCTTGGTTGGGAGGATATGCGCGCCTATGTGGCAGCGGCCGAAGCTGCGGATTGCCCCGTCATCCTGCAGGCCGGGCCGTCCTGTCGCGAACATACGCCGCTGCCTGTTCTGGGCAAGATGTTCCGGCATCTGGCCGAAAGCGCCAGCGTCCCCGTCGTTGCGCATCTGGATCATGGTTATACGTTCGAGGAATGCCAGCAGGCGCTCGACAGCGGCTTCACCTCGCTAATGTTCGACGGATCGCGCAAACCACTGCTGCAAAACATTGATGAGACCGCGAAGGTCGCCGAACTGGCGCATCGGGCCGGGATTTCCTGCGAGGGTGAGATTGGATTTGTCGGCTATTCTGGCGGCGCCGCCTCGGCCGGGACCGACCCGGACGAGGCGGCGCAGTTTGCCCGCGAATCCGGCGTCGACGCGATGGCGATCTCGGTCGGGAACGTGCATCTGCAACAGGACAAGGAAGGTGGCCTGGACGAGGCGCGGATTGCTGCGATTCAGGCGGTCACGGATGTGCCTTTGGTGATCCACGGCGGCTCGGGCGTGCCGGTGGAACAGCGGGTGCGACTGGCGCGCGAAACCGCGATCTGCAAGTTCAATATCGGGACCGAGCTGCGGATGGCCTTTGGCGCGGCGCTGCGCAAAGCGGTGGGCGCTGACCCGGATCGGTTTGATCGCGTGTCGATCCTGAAGGAAACCCATGATCCGGTTGTGGAGGCAGCACGCCGCGTCATATCGGCGTTTGGCCCGGTTTGATTAGGCTGGTCTGAGCGTTCCACCTGCATGCAGCGACGGCGACATCTCGACCCGTTGCTGCGCTGCGCCATCGGCGATGATCCTGGCCGCTGCGCGCCCAATCTCGATCCGCATCGAATCCATGGTTGCCAGCCGTGTCGGCAGGCCGTCCAGCAGTTCCAGATCGTTGAAACCGGCAAGGCCGATCTTGCCGGGAACGTCGATCCCGGCTTCCTGACAATGCAACAGCCCGCCCATCCCGATCATATCGTTGGAATAATACAGGAAATCGATGTCGGGTGAGCGTGCCAGCATCGCCGCCGTCATCTCGCGCCCTTTGGCCAGCGCCGAGCCGCCGGAATAAAACTCCTTGTCGGCAACCTCCAGCCCGGCCTTGGCCAGCGCTTCGGTGAAGCCTTCAAAGCGTTTCCGGGCGCGGTGATCCAATGGCATGATGGTACCCAGAAAGCCGATGCGCCTGTGACCGCGCCGGATGATCTCCTGCGCCATTTCGCGGCCCGCGCGGCGATGGGATATCCCGACGACGGAATCCACAGCGTCGCCATCGACATCCATAATCTCGACAATTGGAATGCCAGAGGCTTTCAGCATCGCCCGCGCGGCCTCGGAATGTTCAAGCCCGGCAATGATCACGCCAGAGGGCCGCCACGACAGCATTTCGTACAGCACCTTTTCTTCCCGTTCGGGCGAATAATGCGTCACGCCGACCACGGGTTGCAGGGGTGTTTCGTCCAGCACCTCGGACACGCCGGTCATCACTTCGGGGAAGACCATGTTTGACAGTGACGGGATGATAACAGCGACCAGATTGACCTGGCTGGAGGCAAGCGCCCCGGCGATCTTGTTGGGGACGTAGCCGATGCGCTTTGCGGCCTCGAGGACCTTGTCGCGCGTTGCAATCGACACATCGCCACGCTGGCGCAAGACGCGGCTGACGGTCATTTCGCTGACGCCTGCAATTTCTGACACATCCCTGAGGGTCAGCGGACGGCGGGTACTGGAGGTCTGGTTGGTCACGGACGCGATCAGGGCCTTTGCGCAAGGAACAGTCGTTCGTCTTCCTGTTAGCCGGTTCCGCCCGCCTTGGCCAAGGGCTTTCGCCTGCTGCGGTCCCTGATAGGGTGCGGCCATGATGGAAACCCATATAGATAGCCGTTGGAATATCCGCCCGAAACGGATCGCCTGCATTGGCGAAGCGATGATCGAACTGTCACTTGCTGGCACCGGCGATACGGCCCGCATCGCAGTTGCAGGCGACACGCTGAACACCGCCGTTTACCTGCGCCGCAACTGGCCCGGGGATGTGGCCTATGTCACGGCACTTGGCACTGATCCGATGTCCGACCGGATCGCCGACTTCATCCGGGCAGAGGGGATCCGCGACGATCTGGTGATCCGCAGTGCGGCGCATATGCCAGGGCTTTACGCCATCTCGACCGACGCGGCGGGCGAGCGCAGCTTTGCCTATTGGCGCGATTCATCCGCAGCGCGCAGCCTGTTTCAGCCCAGGATCGGGCCGGACTTTGACCAGCTTGCGACGTTCGATGCGTTGTGTCTTTCGGCAATCACGCTGGCGATTCTGCCGCCAGATATCCGCACCACGCTGCTGGACTGGCTGTCAACATATCGCGCCAACGGCGGGTTGGTGATCTTTGATTCCAACTTCCGCCCCCGCCTGTGGGAAGATGCCGCAACCGCCCGCGAGGTTATTCAGCAGGCATGGGCGACTACGGAAATCGGCCTGCCATCGGTCGATGATGAGATGGCGATTTTCGGCGATGCCGATCCGGATGCCGTTCTTGCGCGGCTGAATTCTTACGGATTGAAACTGGGTGCGTTGAAGCGTGGCGAGGAAGGCCCGCTCTCCCTTGGCGGGCAGCAGTGCGATCAGACCTATCCACCTGCTGAAACCATCGTTGACACAACCGCCGCTGGCGACAGTTTCAATGGTGGATATCTGGCCGCATGGGCCAGTGGCGCGTCCGAGGCTGAGGCCCTGTTGGCGGGCCACATGTGCGCGCGCAAGGTGGTCGGATTGCGCGGCGCTATTGGATGACGTCGCAGGTTTTCCCTTGCCTGACGACCACTTCGGGCGGTAAGGCGCGGCACCGCGGCAATTTGGACGTCAAATGACCAATCACCTGCATCAGAACGATTTGCCCGATGGGCTGGACCTTGGCCCGATCGTGGCCATTGACTGCGAAACCATGGGCCTGATCCCGCATCGGGACCGTCTGTGCCTGGTGCAGATGTCATCCGGTGACGGGGATGCGCATTTGGTTCAGATCGCCAAGGGCCAAACCGAGGCGCCGAATCTGACAGCGATGCTGGGTGATCCGAATGTCTTGAAGCTGTTCCATTTCGGCCGGTTTGATATCGCGGTGATGCAACACGCATTTGGGGTTCTGGCGTCGCCGGTCTGGTGCACCAAGATCGCATCGAAGCTGGTGCGGACCTACACGGATCGTCACGGGCTGAAGAACCTGACGGATGAGCTGCTGGGCGTCGATATTTCGAAGCAGCAGCAATCCAGCGACTGGGGGGCAGCAACGCTTAGCAAAGCGCAGATTGATTATGCGGCCTCCGATGTCCTTTACCTGCACAAAATGCGTGAGAAGCTGATCGAGCGGCTGGAGCGTGAAGGCCGCTTGGCCCTGGCGCAGGCAGCGTTTGATTTCCTGCCGTCACGGGCCGCGCTGGATCTGGCTGGCTGGCCCGAGATGGATATTTTCGCACATTAACCGACCCGCGCTTGGCGCGCCGCTGCGAAGGACGTATCTGTCAGACATGGCGCGAACTGACGACACTTATACCAAAACGGTCAAGGCCCTGCGCCTGGCGCTGCCGCTGGGTGCGTTGATCATCCTGTCGACCGTTTTTCTTGTGTCCAAGCGGGTGTCGCTGGATCAGCCGCCGCCGTTCGATGAATTGCGGCTGGAACAACTGCTTAGCGACGAACATATAACCGGACCGTCCTTCGCAACGATGACGGATGACGGATCATCGGTGAGTTTTGCGGCAGACCGCGCCCAGCCGCGCGGCGGGGCCGAAGGGCAGTATCTGGCCGAAAAGGTGCGCGCCAACATCGAAACCTCGGACGGGGGCACGATGCATTTCGAAGCGCCAACGGCCGAGCTGGATCAGGACGCAAAACAGCTGGTGATGGGTGACGGTGTGACAATCCTGACCTCGACCGGCTACCGGATCGAGGCCGAGACATTCACCTCGACCCTGGATCAGACCAGTGTTGCCAGCGCGGGCGAAGTGACAGCAGATGGACCCGTCGGGAAGCTGACCGCCGGACAGATGGAATTGCTGGAAACGGACGATGGCTATGTTGTGGTTTTCAAGGACCGCATCAACCTGATATACGACCCCACAGAACAGAAGGATGACACACCGTGAGTTTTGTACGTGTATGCGCCCTCGGGCTGGCGCTGGCCCTGGCGGCCCCGAATGTCGCACTGGCACAGGCCTCGGTCGCCTTTGGCGGGCTAAGCCATGATACCTCGCAGCCGGTTGAAGTGGCGGCTGACAAGCTGGAGATTGACCAGGACGACGGAACCGCGATCTTCAGCGGTAACGTGTTGATTTCGCAAGGGGCCATGCGGCTTTCGGCGTCGCGTGTGCGCGTCGTCTATGCCGATCAGACCAGCAGCGACGGCACGGGTGAGATTCAGACCATGCGCGCCTCGGGCGGTGTGACGCTGGTGAATGGCGCAGAAGCCGCCGAAGCGCGCGAGGCCGTTTATAACATCGACGCAGGCACGATAAACCTGAGCGGTGATGTGATCATGACGCAGGGCCAAACCGCGATTGCCGGCAATAGCCTGCGCATCAACCTCAACAATGGGTCGGGCGTCATCGAAGGGCGGGTTCGCACCGTGCTGAGCACCGGCAATTGAACAGCCCTCACCTAAGTCTCGCGCCCGGTGAATCCGGGTTGCAGGTCATTAACCTGCGCAAAAGCTATCGCAAGCGTCCGGTGATCCGCGATGTCTCGTTGGAGTTGCACCGGGGTGAGGTCGTCGCGCTGCTGGGGCCGAACGGGTCTGGGAAGACCTCGTGCTTTTATGCGATTGCCGGACTTGTTTCGCCCGAGGGTGGTCAGGTGGTGATTGATGGCCGCGATGTGACCAACCTGCCGATGTATCGCCGCGCCCGTCTTGGCATTGGATATCTGCCACAAGAAGTGTCGATCTTCCGGGGCATGACGGTCGAAGACAACATCATGTCGATCCTGGAACTGTCGGTGCGAAACCGCAAGCGGCGGCGCGACATGCTGGAGGATCTGTTGGGCGAATTTTCCATCACGCATCTGCGCCGCGCTGCCGCGCTGAGCCTGTCTGGCGGGGAACGGCGCCGGGTTGAAATTGCGCGCTGTCTGGCCGCCGACCCCAAATATCTGTTGTTGGACGAACCTTTTGCAGGCGTCGATCCGATCGCCGTGGGCGAGATTCGGTCGCTGGTGGCGCAGTTGCGCGATCGGGGCCTTGGCGTTCTGATCACCGATCACAACGTGCGCGAAACGCTGGAAATCGTCGATCACGCCTACATCCTTCACGATGGCTCGGTTTTGATGAGTGGGACCGCCGAACAGGTCATCAATGACGAGAATGTGCGCCGCGTCTATCTGGGCAATAGCTTTCGCGCGATGTGACGCCAGACACCCCGTCTGTGTGAAAATCCATTGACAGCACGGTCTGTTTGGACGCCAAATAGGGTCAATGCACGGCACTGCCCGACCATTGATACGACCCGATGCGCCATTTTGCGCCATGGTTCGGATGTTCCCCAGATCACCAAAAAATCTGCGTGTCGCATCGGGAAACCATATGGTTGATGTGGGTCAAACGGGCCGCCAAAATGACGTGTATTCAATACCTTGCAAGACAAGAAGGAGAGTTGCGTGAAATATCAGATCAGCGGACGGCAAATCGACATTGGTGAAGCACTCCAGACCCATGTGCGCAACGAATTGGGCAGCGTGGTGGAAAAATACGCCCAGCGTCCCACGGACGCACAAGTGATCTTCTCCAAAAGCGCGCATGAGTTCGTGTGTGAGACAATTGTGCATCTGTCGACCGGTCTGACGACGCAGGCGCGTGCCCATGACACTGAAATTTACGCAGCATTTGATCAATGTACCGAAAAGCTGGACAAACAGTTGCGTCGTTACAAGCGTCGCTTGAAAGATCACCACAAGGATCGCGCGCAACCGGTTGAATTATCTGCCGCAGCCTCCTATATCCTCGCCGCAAATGAGGGGCCGGAAGAGGCCGAGCCCGAATCGCTGCAACCCATGATCATTGCCGAAATGGAGGCAAAGATTCCGTCCCTCTCTGTTGGAGAGGCCGTGATGCAAATGGAACTCGCCGGGGCGCCGGTTCTGGTTTTTCGCAAGGAAGGTCAGGACAAGGCGGTCAATATCGTGTATCGAAGAGATGACGGAAACATTGGCTGGATCGATCCGGCCTGACCGATCAACGCGCGCCGTTCTGCTGGCGCTGAAGGAAAGACCAGACTGCCAATGATGCTCAACAGCATACTGAATGCGCATGCGGTGCGGGTAATAAACGCCGTTTCCAGCAAGAAGCGATTGTTGCAGGATATCTCGGAAACTGCCGCGTTGATCCATGGATTGCCCGCACGCGATGTGGCCGATGCCCTTCAGGCCCGAGAGACGTTGGGCTGCACCGGCGTCGGGCACGGGGTTGCGCTGCCCCATGCGCGCATTGCTGAACTGGACGAAATCCGCGGCGTTTTTGTGCGCCTTGAACGCCCGCTGGATTTCGGTTCTGCCGACCGGCAGCCGATTGATCTTGTTTTCGCTTTGCTGGCCCCGGCGAATGCTGGCGTTGACCACCTGAAAGCGCTGGCGCTGATCGCACGGACCATGCGTGACGAAGAGATTTGCACCAAGCTTAGGTCGACAGCGGACCTGACGACGCTGCATGCGATTCTGACGGATGCACCAATTCGCGATTCCAAGGCCGCTTGAAACCTTTCGCTGAAACCTGACGAGGCAGATTTTCCAACCGGTAAGCGGCTGATTTCCGACATAGATGCCTCAGCTCATCCGGGATGAGGATTGGCGGCAGACCAGTCATCCCACCCAAATATAAGATAGTCGCGGGCATAGGCCGCGCGGCAGGCCTGTTCCAGATCTGCTGACCAGATCTGATCCAGCGTCCAGGGCTGCGCAGGTGGCTCGGGGGCGCAAACCTTAGCGTCCACACCTGCGTCATCTGCAAGGCGGTCCAGGCCGGTCTGAAGCTGATGTTCACGCAGCAGGACATCCGGCGGCCCAAATTCGGCAAAGCCACGGATCAGCCCGACCTGGCTGGACCACCCCGGATCAATCCGCGCCGGAGTCTGCCCTGCCAGGTTCGCCTTCAGGAAGTTCAGGAACACCAGAAACGCGTCGTGATGCTGCTTGCGGCTCCAATCTTTGCCGGGCGTTGTGTCGGGGACGCTCAAGTCATGGCGGTCGCGAAGCAGGTCGCGGATTGCCAGGAATGTGGTGTCGGAAACGGGCAGAATGCGGGTCGCGAACATGTGGTGGGCACGCGCCAGCGGGTGGCGCAAAACGGTGAAACTCTGGTGGGGTACATGTTTGCGCATCCACTGGCGCAGCGTCTTCTGGTTGAAATCGCGAACCGGCGCGGCACCGTCAATGCGCCCCAGCCAGTCGATAATCGAATCGCGCGGACCGCCCGGAAGCGGCATGAACAGCAGCGGGGCGGTTTCTGCGCCCGCATAGTGCGGAATATGGCTGCCTTGGCGTGGTTCGGGCAGGCCGATGTCGAATACGCCAAACTGATCCATGTTGGCCAACGCGCGTGTCATTTGATCGAAATTGCGCACCTTCTCGGACAGGGGCGCGGGGTTCTGTACCCGGGTCTTTTTGGACACTGCCGGTTTCTGTTCGGTGCTGCCCAGCCAGCGTGCCATGCCGTTCAACACATCGACATTGCGCAGGTCGTCGTAGGCAACGTGAAAGCCCGTCTGCCCGTTGACCTGCAATGCCCGCAGCAGGTTTTTGCGGAACGTACCCTGCGCATCAAGATGGGCGCGGAATTCATCGGCATCAAAATCAATCGTCGCGGTTTTCGCCTTGGCCTTGCCGCCCAGCCGCCACTGCCCGGTTGCCCTGGCAATTTTCAGGCTGACATAGCTGTCCAGCGGATTGCGGGTCAGGATGATTTTGGCGGCACGCGGGTCGGCCAATGCGGCCTTCAAAACGCGTGGGTCATGATCGTTGAAGAACCGAAACCCTGACAGACCCGCAGTTTCGGCGCGCAGCGTTTCGAAAAAGCCGAGGGGGTCCTGATCGCGCGCCTCGATCGGGACGCCCGCAAGTTTCCGGCAGCCTTCATGGCCAATGAAATGCGGGTTGAACAGTTCGCCGTGACAACTGAGGTCGCCATAGGCATTCAGGCTTGCCTCAAGAAAATTCGAGCCTGTCCGCATGGCCGCGAAGACGACGAAATAGTCAAATGCGCGCGACATGGATCAGTTGACCAGATAGGGGCGCTGGCGCGGCGGGTTCTGTGCGGACGCATCCGCATCGTTCGGGAAATCGCCCATCAGATAGGGATGCATGCCGTCATTCTTCAGCTTTTGAAGAAATGCGCCAAATCCCGTCAGATCCACCAGGTTCGGAGCCTCGGTCAGATGCTGCGTTCTGCGTGGTCCGATTTCGTCGATTATCATTTGCAGGGGTTCCATTGGCGCTTCGACGAATTGCGCCATTGTCCAGATGCGGATTTTCGCGCGCGACTGGACCCGGCGCAGAACAACCAGGTGGTCCGCTTCGATCTGTTGCAGGCGGGCGGCGGTGGCGCGCAGTTCGTCAAAGTCACGACCGCTCTGGAACAGCGGCACGGCCCAGGCGCCGGTTATGACCGAGATCTGCGCATTCGGGTCGGCGGCAAGAAACCAGCTGATCTCTTGCCGGTCGCGGGGGCCAAACTGAAAGCACTGCCGCTCACCCCGGGTATTCCAGATCAGGTCGGTCAGAAACGCGAATGGGTTGTAGTCACGCACCGTCGCAGAATCGCATAAAGCACCCGCAAAATTGACCTGCCGGTCGGCAAACTCGGCCCGTTCTGGGGCGTAAAGATGGCCATGCACGCGCGCCTCGGTCGCGCGCGACAGCCAGCCATCGAAGTCACGAAAGACCGCGTCGAACCCCTGGAACACGGAGTAGGGCGCGGCGGTCATGCCATTTTCCCAGTCGCGATGTGGAAAGCGGCTTTGCATGTAAAGACCGGGCCGACCGCGTGTGCGACGCTCGACCGCGGCTGCGAAGGTGCGGTCGATCTTGCCCGGGTTCGGTTCGGCCTGGCTGGTCGTCTGGGCGGCCTCGGACAGGAACGACCGGTACAGCCGATCCGCATGCGGCCAGATTTTGCGCGCCACGAAGCAGTCGGACCGGCGCAGCAGTTGCAGGTGGTCATCATAGAAAATATGCGGTTTGCCCTGAAAGTCGAACTTGCTGAGGGTCAATGACCGGCTTTCGATCCTTTTGGAGTAACGGCGCACGAGCGTCTGATAATAGCTTTCGTCGGGAATCCAGACATGGCGGAAGTACCGGTCATTGGTCGCCCGCTCTGGCCCATAGAGGATTTTCATCAGCGTGGCCCGCGTCAGGCACCACCACTGGGACCCGAGATGCGGTGTCAGCCCTTCGGGAATGCGGCGGCGCAATCCGACGCGGCGCTGGAAGCGTACCGACAGGTCAAACAGGCGGCGGTGGTGTCGCCAGGAAAACGGAAACCACATCTGAAACCGCTCGGCATCCAGCCCGCCAATGGTCCACGGTACTTCGCGGGTCGCAACGCTTTCGATGAAATCCGCGTCGGGACGGGTTGCCAGATACTCCCGCAGCTCTGCCACCGGGCGCAGCGGCAAACAGGCGCCCGAGGCCAGATAGGCGTGCCCAACCTCGGGGAATTCCTTCAGCAGCAGTTCCGAGCCGCATTGCGAAGCCGCCACCAGCGACCAGGTGCCCCAGTCACAGCGGTAGGGCGTGGGACAGAAGCGGATGTTATCGTGACCGGACACGTCCTGTCTGAGGGTTTGCAGCGCCTTGGCCGGGACGCGTTTGTCAACGTGGATGACCACCGGGCATCCGTTGCGGGCCCAGTGGTTAGCGGCCTGCGCGGCGCGGTCCAGCGCGGTGTGGACCATCATGACGATGCCCAGCGTCATGCCCAGTTCCCCACCGACATCAGGCCCAGAAGCTCCAACTGGCGCCAGTTGATGTATTTTTCGCTCCACGGGCACCACAGGGTGGATTTCTCGCGCAGGTTTGCCTGATAAGCGCGGTATTCATGGCTGGCCGCATAGTGTTGCCGGCGGTCCAGTTCTTCCGCGGATTTCTGCCCGAACATGTCCAGGAACTTGGCGTGCAACAACACACCGGATGCCTTTTCGCCGCCCCATTCATCATAGACCAGATTCAGCCCGCGCGGCAGGATGTTGTGGGTCGAGCTGACATAAGTGTACCGGCGATCCCATTTCACCAGCGGGATCTTGTTGAGGGCGGGCGCGCGGGCGGGTTCATCAGTGAAGAACGCGCGCATTCGCGGGCCGCCCTGAATCCAAAGGCTGCCGAATTTCTGGTTTTGCGAGATGATGTAGTTACCAGGGTCAAACCAGGACGCGATCTGGAACGGATCGTCGCCTTCGCCGTAGGGGCGTTCGTCAATCGGTCCCTTTGGGTACATATCCAGCAACATCGCCCCGAAAGAGCGGATGGAAGACGCATCCAGCCAGTCGGTCAGCGCCCTAAGGGGCCGGGTGTCACAAAACGGATAGACGAAGAACTCATCTGGGTCGACGGTAAGGGTCCAGTGACCATGGGCGTATCGCCGCAGCAACCAGTTCTGCCAATCCATCCCAAACCGCGCCCGTTTGTAACTGCGCGTCGACACCCAGACCGAGACATCCGGCTGGCCGTTCAGATACTCGCGTGAGCCATCGGTAGAGTTGTTGTCGACGAAAAAGAAATGCGCGACCCCAAGCTTTCGATAGTATTCAAGGAAATAGGGTAGCCGGACCCGTTCGTTGCGGATTGTTGAGAAGACCAGCACGTCATCGGCGCGGATCAGGTGGGTCTGATCCCGCTGGCAAAACAGCTCTCGCCGTTTGCGCAATGCGCGCAACCGCCAGCGCTTTCGTTGCAGCCGCAACCGGTAAGAGGTTACGACGCTCATGCCGGGTGCTGGTGTAAAGGCCGCGTGTTCACAACAGGCTGCGAAGCTGGCGGAAATGAGACTCCCATGTCGGAAGCGGAGGCGGCTGTTTCCATGCGCTTGTTCTGCCCGCAGCGACCACATTATCAATGGCGTTTATCCATTGTTGCATATCGTTCGTGTCTGCGTAAACGGGATAGTCGCCAAGGATTTCGCGCACCGGCGCAAGGTCGGCACTGATGACCGGCAGGCCGATGGATGCGGCCTCCATCGGGGGCAAACCATAGCCTTCGGCAATCGACGGAAACAGCAGGGCGTTGGCATGGGACAGCGTCGTTGACATGGACGCATCATCAAGCCGGCCGACTTCATGCACGCACTGGCCCATGAACGGCGCGGTGTCGAGCGTTTCAAACACCCCCTCGTTCCGCCAGCCGCGACCGCCGATAATGACCAGATGCGGAATGTCGGCGCTGGCGCGTGTGGCATGAAACCGCGCCCAGATATCCAGAATCAGCGCATGGTTTTTTCGCGGCTCGATCGTGCCAAGCATCACGAAAGTCGGCGGGGCGTCTGACGGGGGCGGGTCTGTTGCGCGGACCAGTCGTGGTTCCATGCCCAGAAACAACACATGCGTTGACGGGGTTCTGTCGCCGCCGAAACGCAGGATATCGGCGCGGGTCTGGCCGGAATTCGCAAGCAGCAGATCGCAGCCCAGCGCCGCAGTCAGCGCGCGGTGGAACCGCGCCCGGGATTTTTCGGTAACGGTTTCGGATTGGTCCAGCGGGATCGTGTCATGGATCATCGCAATGGCACGCCCATCCGGTACTTTGCGAATTGCGCCGATGACCGCTTCTTCAAGGTTTGAGTGGCCGATGTTCAGATAGCGTACCCCTTGCGGCAATTGCTTGCGGAGCATTCGCGCCACACCCCAGCGTGGCGCGCGCGCGATGGCATGGCGGCGCAATTGGCGCAGGGCATGTTTGCGCGGCCCGCCGTGCTGCGCCGTGTCGTCCTCCGTCAATGGTGTCGCCAGAAGGCGATCGCGCATCGCCTGCATGCCCTGCCGGTCCAGCAGCAGATATCCAACGCCGGTTCGGACAAGTCCGGTCAAGGGCGCACCGCTGTCCAGAAGCCAGGCGAAATAGGTCTGATCGACCCGGTCGATGCCCGTCGGCGCGCCCTGTCCGACCCTGCGTGACAGGCGCGTCATGTCATAGCAGAAAGGCGGAAGCGGCGCGTCTGAGGATGGCGGAACCGCCGCGCGCATTTTGCTTACCGGGTTCCGGCTGTCAGCCGGGTCAGGAACGCGCCGAAATCATCGCGCAACCCTTCGCGGGCCAATCCGAACGCGACCGTGGCCTGAAGGAACCCGGCTTTGGAGCCGCAATCGTAGCGCTGCCCTGCGAACCGCAATCCATGCACCGGGCGGCCTTCGCGAATATCTTCGGCAATCGCGTCGGTCAACTGGATTTCCCCGCCCGACCCCGGCTTCTTGGCGTCGAGGTTTTTCATGACCGACGGCGTCAGGATATAGCGACCGATGACGGCCAGGGTGGACGGCGCACTCAGCGGATCGGGCTTTTCCACCATGCCTTTTGCGCTGACCAGATCGGGTTCGGAATCGTCGGTATCAAGAATGCCATAGCTGCCCGTCATTTCGCGCGGGACATCCATCGTGGCAACCATCGAGCCGCCGACCTCTTCATGCGCCTCGACCATCTGCTGAAGGCACGGAACATCGCCAGAAATCACGTCATCGGGCAGCATGACCGCAAAGGGTTCGTCCGCAATCAGGCGGCGGGCGCACCAGACGGCGTGACCCAGCCCCAAGGCACGATGCTGACGGATATAGGCAATGCCGCCGCTTTCCATGTTGGTGTTCTTCAGCAGTTCCAGCTGTTCGGTTTTCCCGGCCTTTCGCAGGGCGCGTTCAAGTTCCGGTGCGTGATCGAAATAATCCTCCAACGCGGATTTGCCGCGCGCGGTGACAAAGATGAATTCCTTGATCCCGGCAGCGCGGGCTTCGTCGATGGCGTATTGCACCAGGGGCCGGTCAACCAGCGTCATCATTTCCTTTGGAATTGACTTGGTCGCAGGCAGAAACCGGGTGCCCATTCCGGCCACCGGAAATATCGCCTTGGTTACCTTGCGCGCCATACTGAGATCCTGACTTGTTACGCTTCCTGTCCGACCCGATCCGACCCGAGTGTTGGAACCTTGGTCGGGTTAATATTCCGGTAACGCTATATCAAGGTTCTATGAAATGAGTCGCACTGATTTCACGGATCTTCGACACTTTGGCAACTTCCAGTGCCACCCTGCGCCGGATCGACATGGGTGAGATCAGCGGCATCGCGCGATCCGAACGGCCCCAAATGCCGCCAGCGTGGTGCCAGAAACCGCCATCGTCAAACCGAACCTGATGGTACAACGTCGTGGCTGAGAGGGTCCAAAGGCTGACCCTTTCACCATTCGCGACAGCGGCGCGTGCGGCCCGCCGCGCGGCGTTGCTTTTTCGCAGTCCCGCGGCGATGGCAATTGATGACCGAACCGCGGGCGCGTCATGGAATGGCTGGAAAGGCGGTGGTTCGGCCGGGGTCCAGCGACCATCGGACCGTGTTGCGCCCTCGGCATAGCCAGCGTCGAATTCGGCCAGCCTTGCGCGAATGGCAGAAGGCCAGACATTGCCGCGAATGGCGTGCCGGATCATCCGCGTGCGTTCGGCCAGCCTTGCGGCGTGTCGCGCATCTTTGGGGTGGTCCGAGTAATGGTTGAGGAATACCGCCCAGCTTGCGCCGATCTCAAACAGGTCAAGCGGCACCCGGTCTGCGCGGCGATAGACCGAAGGCGCAAATCCGTGGTGGACCTGGGCCAGCGGAACAAGTGCCGTTGTTCCGCCCCGCCTCGCCAACCGCATGTTCAGATCGGTTTCGTCCAGAAAAAACCGATACGCCGGATTAAACCCCCCAAGGTCTGCCAGCGCAGCGCGACGCCAGGCCATGTTCGTCCCCTCAGTGCGCGGAGCGGCATCGGCGGACCCCCGCAGCAAGATCGGGTCCGGACCCGGATGCGCGACGGGTGAATGCTGGCCGTCTTTGTCGGCCATGCGGCTTTTGTTCTGGAACGAAATGCCGTTGCGCCCGCGCACCCAACCGCCTGATGCACTGACCGATGGGTCCGAGAATGGGGCGATCAGATGGTCCAGCCATGAGGGTTCCGCAACCGCATCATCGTCAATGAAGGCCACGATCTGCCCGGCTGCGTGATCCAGCCCGGCGTTGCGCGCCGCTGATATGTTGGGGTCGTCGAATGCAATCATCTTGGTCTGCCCGGCGAACTCGTCCATGGCCGCGCGGCCATCGGCATCGGCGACCACGACAACCTCGAACGGGTGATAGAACAACTGCGACAGGGACAGCAGGCAACGGCGCAATGCATCAGGCCGCCCCCGGCTGACGACAATGATACTGACGCGCGGATGGTTCATTCGGATTTTGTCAGGGCAACTCCGGGTGCGTAGGCTATGAAAAACGGGTTCTCATATCCCGCTTTGCCATAGGTCAGCGGGCTGTGATCATCAAAGCGAACAACTTGCCCGCCCGCCCCGGCCAGGACGGCATGACCGGCGGCGGTGTCCCATTCCATCGTGCGCCCCAGCCGGGGGTAGAGGTCAGCCTCACCGGTGGCGACAAGGCAGAATTTCAACGAGGATCCGGCGCTTTTCATATCTGCGACCTGATACGCATTGATATATGCGTCGGTTGCTGCATCGCGATGAGATTTGGACGCGACAACGCGCAGTGCGCCGGTATCCGGCGGCGCAACCGAGATCGGCGTCAAAGTGCCGACTGTCCCGGAGAATGGCCCGGCCTCTTCCACCGACTGGCCGTCAGCGCGGGTATAGAACAACCGTTGTTTGGCGGGTGCATAGACGATCCCGCGCACCGGCGCACCGTCTTCGACCAATGCGATGTTCACTGTGAAGTCGCCGCGACGCTGGATGAACTCCTTGGTGCCATCCAGCGGATCAACGATCAGGAACCGCGAAGCCCTGACATCATGGCTTGCGGCCTGTTCTTCGGTCACGATTGCAATATGGGGGAATGCCGCTGTCAATCCGTCGAAGATCAGGGCGTCCGCTGCCTCATCCGCCAAGGTGACCGGGCTGGAATCCGATTTCGCCCGCGTCCCGAGGTCACCTTGATCATAAATCTCCATGATGCGCTGACCGGCCTCCAGCGCCAGCCGGCGATTGACCTGCTCCAGCTTTCTGTAATCCACGCGTTCAATTCCCCCTGGGGTGGCTTCCTGCTGCACGGATTGTGCGGTCAGGGCGCGTCCCTTATGCTTGGGCAACAATACTTCATCAAGATTTCCCTGAAATCTTCGCGGCAGTAACGCGTAACTGATCACCAGGATCCGTCATGTTCGAACGTCGACAGGCATCAAACAACTTCACCTCGGCGATGATGATTGCCGAATTGATGTTTCACAACACGGTCCGGTCGATCCGCAGCAAACATAACAATGCCTTCATCGCGCTTGCACTGAACCTGATGCAGGTGGCTGTGCTGATGGGGGCGTTCATTCTGTTGTTCCATGTTCTTGGCGCGCGCGGAGCGGCCCTGCGAGGCGATTTCTTCCTGTTTCTGTTGTCCGGCATCATGCTTTACATGACGCATATCCGGACATTTCGCGCCGTTTCAGGTGCGCCGGGACCGACGTCGGGTATGATGAATCACGCTCCGATGAATACGGCTGTCAGCATTACCTCGGAAGCGCTTGGGGTCCTGTATATTCAGCTGTCGTCAGTGCTGATCGCGCTGTTTGCGTATCACACATTGTGGAGCCCGATCACCATCATGAACCCGATGGGGGCCTTGGGCATGTTCCTGCTGGCGTGGTTTTCGGGTTTCGCGGCCGGTATGGTCCTGCTGGCCATACGGCCCTGGGTGCCGGATTTTGTGGGCGTGTTTAACAGAGTCTATATTCGTGTGAACATGATCGCATCCGGCAAGATGTTCGTGGCCAACAAATTGTCCGCCACCACGCTTGCAATGTTTGACTGGAACCCGCTGTTCCACGCCATCGACCAATCGCGCGGCTTCGTGTTTCAGAACTATTTCCCGCATCACTCTTCAATAAAATACACACTGTATTTGTCGATTGGATTGTTGATGCTTGGGCTGATGGGCGAGTTTTATTCGCGCAAGAGGATGTCGCTTAGCTGGAGTGCAAAACGATGAAACAACTGTTGGCTGCAATTCTGATCACGATTGCCTGGATCCCGGCGCAGGCGCAGGATCTTCCGGCGCTTTATGACGTGATTGATGTGCGATCTGATGACGTTCTCAATGTGCGCGCGGGTGCCGGAACCAGCCACCCGATCGTTGGTGAACTGGCCTGGAATCAGCGCGGGGTCGAGGTTTTGCGCGTCAACAACACCCGCCGCTGGGGCCTTGTCAGCAGCGGGGGATGGACAGGCTGGGCGTCGATGAAATTCCTGCGCCGTCAGGCAGGGTACGACGCCAGCCTGTTCCCGGCCCGCCTGTGGTGCGTCGGGACGGAACCCTTCTGGGCCATCCAGTTTGACAGCGGCACAATGAGTTTTCAGTCGCCCGATGCACCCAACGTGACCGATCCGGTGGATTGGACCGGGGCCAGCAGCAATGTCGGCAGCAACGCCTTTGGTTTTTCGACATTGCGAACCTCGGGCGTTGTCCAGCGGGGCCAATGCTCGGACGGCATGTCGGACCGCCTGTTTGGGTACGAGATTCACGCGGTGCGCCATGACGGTGCCACGGTTGGATTGCTGTCGGGGTGTTGCACGATGCAGGCTCCGTGACGCGGCAGGCGTCGTGACGGGTTATTCCACAACCCGCAGTGTCAGGTTGACCCGTCCGCCATCGGGCAACAGGCGGGAAGACCCGTGCCGGATGCGATCCACCCCGTGATGACACAGCCGGGCGGCCCCGCCCATGACCACCACATCGCCCGAGCGTAGCCAGATACTTTGCGTCGGAGCGCGCCGTTCAGTTCCGCCAATCCGGAACAAGGCATCATCGCCCAGCGATATCGACAGGACCGGCCATTCGAAAGACGCCTCGTCCTTGTCCTGATGCAGACCCATGCGCGCGTTCTGCGAATAGAAGTTCACAAGGCAACTGTCGGGCAGGCGCTCCAACCCGGTCACGGTCTGCCAGATATCCAGCAGGGGTTCAGGGATCGGTGGCCATTCGACGCCGCTTGGGTGTCGCGCGGCATAGCGGTAACCGCCCGCGTCAGCCGTCCACCCCCATCGCCCTGCCGAGGTCATCTGCACCGACATCTGCTTGCCAAACCGAGTCACGGGGCTGAACAGCGGCGCGGCGGTTGCGATGCTGCGCGCGGCCTCAACCAGGCCCGCCTGATGGTCCGCTGAAAGCCGGTTCTGATGAACTTCGAACCCGCCCAGCAGCAGCGGCTGCTGACTTTGATCTCTCACCGTAGTGCGCCCCTTACAAAAATGCCGCAATTGCTCAATTTCACGCGCTTGGCCCGTTGCAGCGTCAAACCCGCCTCCCTATATACGCCCGGAACGCCGCCGGGGGCCTTGATCCCGGAATTTTAATTGGGATCAGAGGCGGACGCCGGTCTTAGGGTCCGCCGCTGCAGTATCGCCGAAAGAAAGGACTTCGTCATGGCCAAAGTGATTGGCATCGACCTTGGAACTACCAACAGCTGCGTCGCGATCATGGACGGCAGCCAGCCCCGTGTGATCGAAAACGCCGAGGGCGCACGTACGACGCCGTCAATCGTCGCTTTCACGGAAAATGAGCGTCTTGTTGGCCAGCCCGCGAAGCGGCAGGCCGTCACCAATCCCGACAACACGATCTTCGGCGTCAAGCGCCTGATCGGTCGGCGGTTTGACGACAAGCACCTGGCAAAGGACAAGAAGAATCTGCCCTTTGACGTGGTCGATGGCGGCAATGGCGATGCGTGGGTGCAAGCCCAGGGCGACAAATACAGCCCCAGCCAGATTTCGGCCTTCATCCTGCAGAAGATGAAGGAAACCGCCGAAAGCTATCTTGGCGAAGACGTCACGCAGGCCGTCATCACGGTGCCTGCCTATTTCAACGACGCCCAGCGTCAGGCGACCAAGGACGCAGGCAAGATTGCCGGTCTGGAAGTGCTGCGGATCATCAACGAACCGACAGCTGCCGCGCTGGCCTATGGTCTGGACAAGAAAGAAACCAAGACCATTGCCGTCTATGACCTTGGCGGCGGTACCTTCGACGTGACCATCCTGGAAATCGACGACGGTCTGTTCGAAGTGAAATCCACCAACGGGGACACCTTCCTTGGTGGCGAAGATTTCGACATGCGGATCGTGAACTACCTTGCTGAGGAGTTCAAAAAGGAAAACGGCGTCGATCTGACCAAAGACAAGATGGCCCTGCAGCGCCTGAAAGAGGCGGCAGAGAAGGCCAAGATCGAGCTGTCGTCCAGCAACCAGACCGAGATCAACCAGCCGTTCATCTCGATGGATCCGAACGGTGGTCAGCCGCTGCACATGGTCATGAAGCTGACCCGTGCCAAGCTGGAAAGCCTGGTTGGCGACCTGATCAAATCCTCGATCAAGCCATGTCAGGCTGCGCTGAAAGACGCGGGCCTGAGTGTTGGTGACATTGACGAGATTGTGCTGGTCGGTGGCATGACGCGGATGCCGAAGGTCATCGAAGAGGTAACGAAGTTCTTCGGCAAGGAACCCAACAAGGGTGTGAACCCGGATGAGGTTGTTGCCGCCGGTGCCGCCATTCAGGCCGGTGTTCTGCAGGGCGACGTCAAGGACGTGGTGCTGCTGGATGTGACGCCGCTGAGCCTGGGTATCGAAACGTTGGGTGGCGTGTTCACCCGCCTGATCGACCGCAACACCACGATCCCGACCAAGAAGTCGCAAATCTTCTCGACCGCCGAAGACAACCAGAATGCCGTGACGATCCGGGTGTTCCAGGGTGAGCGTGAGATGGCGAACGACAACAAGATGCTGGCCCAGTTCAATCTGGAAGATATCCCGCCCGCACCGCGTGGTTTGCCGCAGATCGAAGTGACCTTCGACATCGACGCCAACGGCATTGTTGCCGTGGGCGCCAAGGACAAGGGCACCGGCAAGGAACATGCGGTGACGATCCAGGCCTCGGGTGGTTTGTCGGAAGATGAGATCGACCAGATGGTCCGTGACGCCGAGGATAACGCCGAATCCGACAAAGAACGTCGTGAGCTGATCGAAGCCAAGAACCAGGCCGAAAGCCTGATCCACGGCACCAAGAAGTCGATCGAAGAGCATTCCGACAAGGTCGATCCGACCACGGTGGAAGCCATCGAACTCGCCATCGGCAACCTGGAAGAGCAGATGGAGACCGAGGACGCCGGCAAGATCAAATCGGGCATCCAGAACGTCACCGAAGCCGCGATGAAACTGGGCGAGGCGATCTACAAGGCCGAGCAGGAGAAAGCCGGAGAGGCCGCGCCCGAGGGTGCTGACGAACCGCAGGGCGTGGACGACGATATTGTCGACGCCGACTTCGAAGACCTTGACGACGACAACAAGCGCGCCAGCTAAGGGCTTGGACGACATGCGCGGACCGGCCTGAGACCCCTCGGGCCGGTCCTGTGCGTTCCCGGAGAACGGATATGGCGAAACGCGATTATTATGATGTTCTGGGTGTCTCGAAAGGGGCCTCGGCGGATGAATTGAAGCGCGCTTATCGTCGTAAGGCGAAAGAGCTTCACCCGGATCGCAACTCCGATAATCCCGACGCCGAAGCGCAGTTCAAGGAAGCCAACGAAGCCTATGAGGTTCTGAAGGACGCCGACAAGAAGGCAGCCTATGACCGCTATGGCCATGCCGCATTCGAAGGCGGAATGGGCGGCGGGCGCGGTGGCTTTGGCGGCGGTGGCGGTCAGGGCGATTTTGCCAGCGCATTCTCGGACGTGTTCGACGATCTGTTCGGGGACATGATGGGCGGCGGGCGCGGCGGCGGCGGGGGGCGTTCACGCGCAACACGCGGCTCGGACCTGCGCTATAATCTGCGGGTCGATCTGGAAGATGCCTTCGCCGGGATTCAGAAGACAATCGACATTCCAACCTCGGTCACCTGCAAGACCTGTTCTGGCAACGGCTCGGAAGGGGGTGCGGAACCGCAGGTTTGCCCGACCTGTTCGGGCATGGGCAAAGTGCGTGCGCAGCAGGGTTTTTTCACCGTTGAACGGACCTGCCCGACCTGTACGGGTGCAGGCCATGTGATCAAGGATCCCTGCCGCGCCTGTGGCGGTGCAGGTCGGGTTGAAAAGAACCGTTCGCTGTCGGTGAACATCCCCGCAGGCGTCGAAACGGGTACCCGTATCCGTCTGGCGGGCGAGGGCGAGGCAGGTTTGCGGGGCGGCACGTCCGGCGATCTTTATATCTTCATCGAAGTGGCCGAACATGATTTGTTCGACCGCGATGGTCATCATCTGCATTGCAGGGTGCCGGTCAGCATGACGGCGGCGTCTTTGGGTGGTGATATCGAAGTGCCGACAATTGATGGCGGGCGCACCCGCGTGAAGATCCCGGCAGGAAGCCAGACCGGGCGGCAGATGCGACTGCGGGGCAAAGGGATGCCGCAACTGCGCGGCGCAGGGCGCGGCGATATGCTGATCGAGTTGCACGTGGAAACCCCGGTGAACCTGACCAGCCGTCAGCGCGAATTGCTGGATGAATTCAATCAGATCGGCGAAGACAACAACCCCGAAAGCAGCACGTTCTTTTCCAAGGTGCGCAGCTTCTGGGATGGAATGACGAACTGAGGTTTCCCGGCGCAAGCTGGAGGGGCCTGCCCCTCCAGACCTCCCCGGAGTATTTTTGGCGAAAAGACGGGTGATCCAACAAGCGTTGGTTGGTTCGTTAACGAATTCTTCATCAAGATTAAGCGACACTCGCGCAATGGCTGATGGGCCCGATATGTTTGCCGAGAAGCCGCCGCCGTTGTTCGAACCGGACGAGGCTGTGGGCAGTGATGCTTTGGCGCTGAGCGCTGGGAAACTGCCGTCCTATATCAAGGATCACCGCAAGCGTCTGCGTGAGCGGTTCATGCGCGGTGGCGCGGCGGCGATGCCGGATTACGAATTGCTGGAACTTGTGCTGTTCCGCGCAATTGCCCGACAGGATGTGAAACCTTTGGCAAGGCGACTGCTGGACACGTTCGGGGACTTCAATCGCGTTGTGTCGGCGACGACTGACCAGCTGACCAAGGTGCAGGGTGTCGGTGGCGCCGTGGTACAGGAACTGAAGATTGTCGAGGCGGCGGCGCATCGGCTTGCGCGCTCCAAAGTGCTGGGAAAGCATGTGCTGGCCGGTTGGGACGCGCTGGTCGATTATTGTCATACATCGATGGCGCATCGTGCGACGGAACAGTTTCGGGTACTTTATCTGGATCGCAAGAATGTGCTGATTGCGGATGAAGAACAGGCGCAGGGCACAGTCGACCACGTGCCGGTCTATCCTCGCGAGGTGGTAAAACGCGCGCTGGAACTGAATGCTTCGGCCTTGATACTGGTGCACAACCATCCGTCGGGCGATCCGACGCCTTCGGATTCCGACATTGACATGACCCGCCGCATTCAGGAGGCGGCCGAGGCGCTGGGCCTGACGTTGCACGACCATCTTATCGTCGGGCGCGAGCGTGAGTTGAGTTTCAGGGCCTCTGGCTATCTATGATACGCCTGCGCAGTGTTTGGAACCCTGGGGGAAGTGGGGGTAGCGGCGGGCCACTGCCGCACGTCGTTGGATATGTCCGACAGCCCCGGTGACATGGCGCGGACGAGCTGTGGTCAAATCGCTGCGAACTCAAACTGTCATGGCCGCCGGATACGTGTTAGTTTCGCGCAAAGCTTATTCCTGGGGGAGGTATTCCGGTGTTATTCAGACAATTGTTCGACAAAACCTCTTGCACCTACACCTACCTGCTTGCCAGTCGGCAGGGGGGTGAGGCGCTTCTGGTTGATCCGGTATTCGAGAATACCTCACGTTATCTGAAACTGCTTGAAGAACTTGACCTGAAACTGGTCAAGGTCGTGGACACGCATATTCACGCCGATCATGTCAGCGCTATGGGTGCCCTACGCGACGCGACACGCTGTGTGACCGTCATGGGAGAACAATCTCCAGCCGAGGTTGTCTCGATGCGGGTTGCGGACAATGAAAAGCTGACAATTGAAGGGCTTAGCCTGACGGCGCTGCACACGCCGGGTCATACATCCGAAAGCTATAGCTTCCTGATGGATGACAGAGTGTTCACCGGTGATACGCTGCTGATCCGTGGTACCGGGCGCACCGATTTCCAGAATGGCGATCCCTATGACCAATATCATTCGCTGTTTGACCGGCTGTTGAAGCTGCCGGAACAAACGATGGTATTCCCGGGGCATGACTACAAGGGCGATACCGTCAGCACGGTGGGTGAAGAACGGGCATTCAATCCGCGCCTGCAGGTCAAGTCCGCCGATGAATACGCCGAAATCATGAACAACCTGAACCTGGCCAATCCGGCTCTGATGGATGTGGCTGTGCCCGAGAATATCAAACAAGGCCTCATGCTGTCGGCGCAGCATCGGGTTCCGGCGGTCGAGGTTGACGATCTTCTGGCGGAATGGCCCAATGTGGACGGTCACCTGGTCGACATCCGAGAGGAGGGTGAGCGTCAGCGTCACGGCGTCATCCCCGGATCAATCCATGCGCCCTATGGCCGGTTCGATCAGTATTGCTGCGCCTCGGGCCCGCTGGCCGGGCTGGCGCGGTCCAGCCGAATCTTGCTCTATTGCGCTGTGGGCGAACGCTCGACGCTGGCCGTCGAGATTGCCGGAGAGCTGGGGTTGAAAAACGCCGCGCATCTGCCGGGTGGCTTCACGGCCTGGTCGCAGGCTGGCGGAGCGGTCGAACAGGTCGTCTGATCGCCCCAAAAGTGGCGTCAGATGTTGTGTTCGATAGCCAGCGTCTCCAACGGATCAAGTGATCCGCCACGCGACGACATTCGCTGGGCCGGTGACGCCGCGCTGCAGGCGAGGTGCAATCAGCCGATAATGCGGTTCAGCGTTTCCGATGGGCGCATGATCGCCTCGGTCCGGTCTGCGTCCGTGTTGTAGTATCCGCCGGTATCCGCAGGTGCACCCTGAACAGCGGCGAGTTCCGCAACAATGGCCGTTTCACTGGCGCTCAGCGCTTCGGCGATGGGTCCGAAATGCGCCGCAAGGGCCGCATCGTCGGTTTGCGCGGCCAGTGCCTGGGACCAATACAGCGCGAAATAGAAATGGCTGTCGCGATTGTCCGGCTGGCCAACCTTGCGCCCGGGGGATCGGTTTTCGTCAAGAATGCCCTGGGTCGCTGCCTCGGCCGCTTCGCCCAGGATGCGTGCCTTGTCGTTGTCTTTCGCGTTGGCAAGGAACTTCAGGCTTTCGCCCAAGGCGCAGAATTCCCCCAGTGAATCCCAACGCAGGTGGTTTTCTTCCACCAGTTGCTGAACGTGTTTGGGCGCTGATCCACCGGCCCCGGTTTCGAACAACCCGCCACCATTCATCAGTTTCACAATCGACAGCATCTTGGCCGATGTGCCCAGTTCCAGGATCGGGAACAGGTCGGTCAGATAGTCGCGCAGGACATTCCCGGTGACCGCGATGGAGGTTTTTCCGGCGCTGATTTCTTCCAGGCTGAGGCGTGTCGCTTCGCGTGGCGCGAGGATCTGAAACTTGTCCGAAACCCCGGCGGCCGCCAGAAGCGGTGTGACATAGGCGATCAGTTCCGCGTCATGTGCGCGGTTTTGGTCCAGCCAGAAGATCGCCTGACAATTTTCCGCCGCCTGGCGGTCAATCGCCAGCTGCACCCAGTCTTCGATCGGGGCTTTGCGGGTCGAGGCGGACCGCCAGATGTCGCCCTTTTGAACCCGGTGTTCATGCAGCACGTCACCATTGGCCAACACCATGCGCACTGTCCCGTCGTGGGGAATTTCAAAGGTGGTCGGGTGTGATCCGTATTCCTCGGCCTTCTGGGCCATCAAGCCGACATTCTGGACGGTGCCCGCCGTGGAGGGATCCAGCGCGCCGGTCTCTTTGAAAAAGCGGATCGCCTCATCATATACAGCTGCGTAGGAGCTGTCGGGGATGACGCAATTGGCGTCTGCGGGTTTTCCATCCGGGCCCCAGCCTTTGCCGCCCGCCCGGATCAGCGCCGGGATCGAAGCGTCGATGATGACGTCAGAGGGGACGTGAAGGTTGGTAATGCCCTTGTCGGAATCAACCATGTAAAGCGGCGGGCGATCCGCCAGAACACCCTCGATATCCGCCAGAATGGCATCATGGCCCTTCAGTCGGTCGAGCAAGTCGCCAAGACCGGAATTCGGATTTACGCCTGCAGCCGCCAGCGCGTCGCCATGCCTGTCAAACACCGGTTGCAGGTACGCCTTGACGGCGTGGCCAAAGATGATCGGGTCCGAGACCTTCATCATCGTTGCCTTCAGGTGGATCGAAAACAACGTCCCGGCATCTTTGGTGGCCGCAATCTGTTCGGTCAGGAATGCATCAAGGGCGTTGGCCGACATGAAGGTTGCATCGACAATGGTGCCTGCGGGAAATGCGACCCCATCCTTCAGGACGGTCACGGTGCCATCGGCGGCCACAAGCTCGATCCGTGTGGCACCGGCCTGCGCTTCTGACAGGGTTGCCGAAACCTCATTCGCGCGGAAATCATCCTTGCCCATGGTGGATACCGTGGTCTTGCTGTCGCCGCTCCATTCGCCCATCGAATGCGGGTTGGCGCGGGCATAGGTCTTGACGGCCTTCGCGGCGCGCCGGTCCGAGTTGCCTTCGCGAAGAACCGGATTCACAGCCGAGCCCTTGATCGCGTCAAAGCGCGCGCGGATGGCTTTTTCGGCGTCATTTGACGGGGCTTCCGGATAGTCGGGAATGTCATAGCCCTGGGACTGAAGCTCTTTCACCGCTTCGACAAGCTGCGGGACCGAGGCTGAGATATTCGGCAGCTTGATCACATTGGCATCTGCGGTTTTCACAAGTTTCCCCAGCGCTGCCAGATCGTCGGTCTGCTGCTGTGCCGCCGTCAGGTTTTCCGGAAAGGTTGCGATGATCCGACCCGCCAGCGAGATATCGCGCGTTCCGACCGACACGCCCGCCGCCGCGGCAAAGGCGCGGATCACCGGCAGAAATGACGCCGAAGCCAACTGCGGTGCTTCGTCTACTTTGGTATAGATGATGTCGGGTGCATTTTGGTCGGCCATGTCATCCTGCCTTTCGTGGTTTCCTGCAGGGCATACCCAAGACCCGCCGCAAGGTCCACCACGAGGTTGAGATGCTGGTCGCCCCGAAATCCGGCGGAAAAAACATCGCCCTGGATCGGGCGCTGGATTGCGTCTTTGGTTATGGACTGTCGCTTGATATGACACGCCGCGATCTTCAATGCGCGCAGAAGAAGCTGGGCCGCCCGTGGGAGGTTGGCAAAGCCTTCGAACATTCCGCGCCCTGCGGCCCGGTCCATCCCGCAAGTGATCTTGGGCATCCGGATCAGGGGCGCATAACACTGACCGTCAACGGAAATCCGCGCGAGGACGGTGATCTGAACCAGATGATCTGGCAGGTTCCGGAAATGATCTCTTACCTGTCGGAGTATTTCGAATTGGCTGCCGGTGATGTCATTCTGACCGGAACACCGGCCGGGGTTGCGGCTGTTGCGCGGGGCGATGTCATGGACATGGCCATTGAAGGATTTGGCGACGTACGGGTGAAGGTTATCTGATCCGAATACGCGGAATTTCCGATTGAAGTTAATTTTTATGCGCCGCGAAAATATGAAATACGACGCTCTGGCGGCGCGATGTACTTTCATGAATTGGGGTTAATTCGGACAATTCAATTATTGGGACTCAATTAATGCCCGGCCGATAATTATTTAAATCCAATTCTAATTATCACGCCCTGATCAGCGAAAATCATCCGGCCGGTCCAGAATACGATCATAGAATTCAACAAGGCCGGGTTCGATCTGTGCGGCAATTGCAGAAACCTCTGAGCAATCAGAATCCTTCGACAACCCCTGAATAAACGCAGCGTGGCGACCGGCCAATTCGATAAACGCGTCACTATTTGCCAATGCTTCGTCACCGACCAGTATACTGACCGGCGTGCGCGCGGTCTTGCCTTTCAATGTGACAGACCCCGCGTCCAGCAGTGCAAGTCTTTTGGCGCCAACGGCGGTATCCTGTGCGACGACAATATCGTAGCCGATCGGGCGGCACTCTGCCTCGACCCTTGCCGCGACATTCACGGTATCTCCGACGACGGAATAATTATAACGATCGCTGGAACCCATGTTCCCGACGCAGCCAATACCGGTGCTGATGCCAATGCAAATATCGACCGGCACAGACGTTTTCACAGAATTCAGATCGGCCAACGCCTTGCGCATCCCCAATGCCGCAAGACAGGCGCGTTCGGCATGATCTTCAATATCAATGGGCGCATTCCAGAAAGCCATTATTGCATCGCCAATGAATTTATCAATTGTGCCACGCTGCTCGAGAATTTCGGCCCCAAGTCGGTCGAATAACCGATTGAGCATATTCACCAGATCAGGTGCAGACAGCGTTTCGCTGAGCGAAGTGAAACCGCGAATATCGCAGAACATGACCGACAGGGGCCGGATTTCTCCGCCTAGTTTCAGGCTGTGGCCGCTGCGCTCGATCTGTTCAAGAACAGTCGGGGCGACGTAATGTGAAAATGACCTGCGGATCAGCCGTTTTTCGCGATCTGCCACGACGTATTGCCAGGCCAGCAGATTGCCGAAGGCGAACAGCCCACCGGCCAGCGGGAAGGTGACATCCAGAAGAATACCGGTGCGGGTGAATGCCAGCCAGCTTCCGATGACAAGAACGGCGCCGCTGGCGCCGCCGACAATCAAAGAAACCATCGGCCCGGTTCGCACTGCCAGAATAATCACCGCGAGGCCGATGATCAAAAAGGCAAGCATCTCTGCGCCTTCGACCACGTCGTTTCGTGTCAGATAGGCCCCCAGAAGGATCTGTTCGAGGATCTGCGCATGGATGGACACCCCCGGAACCGCCTGACCCAGCGGCGTGGTCCGAATATCCAACAGCCCTGCGGCAGAGGTTCCGACCAGAACCAGATTGCCGGACAGCTTGTCCATCAGATCGGGATTCACCGTGCCTTTCGGGACGGACAGAACCTCGGCCGCGGATACATAGCTGCGCGAATCTTCGTGGCGCGCATGGAACCACATTTCACCGCGCGCCGTCGTCGGCATGGTGAAATCGGCCAGCCGAAGTTGCAATATCGCGGCATCAAGATCGGCGATGCCCTGCACGATCAACGTGCTTTCACCCAGGCCGGCACGCAGCAATTCCAACGCCAATGCCGGCATCGGCCCTTTCGACGTCTGCCAGGCCATCGGAACGCGCCGCACGACCTGCGCAAGATCACCGGGGCTGATGTTGATGACGCCGATGCCGGTTGCGGCATCCGCCAGGGCTGGAACAATCGGCGTCAGCGCCCGCGTGGGATAAAACGCCTCGGACGGGCGCTCTCCGATTTCGACGACGCCGATGCGGGGGGATGGCGCGACGGCGCCTGTGTCAATCACTTCCGAGGTGCCAAGCACGACCGGCATTGTTGCCATCGCGCGGGCGAATTGGGCATCGAAATCAAGCGCATTGATAAGATCAGGCGTTACCCCGTCGGCAAGTTCGAACGGCAAGTTGCCCTGTTCCAGGACACGGGCGGGTGACAGGCGATCATCTTCAGCGAAGATGACGTCGAAGGCCACCGCAGCGACCCCATGGTCGCCAAGGGTCTGGACCATGTCGGCCAGCCGGTTGCGTGGCCAGGGCCACTGGCCGATCTGGGCGAGCGAGGCTTCATCAATATCAATCACCTTCACAGGCAATTCGGCATAGTCGCGCGGCGACAGCCTTTGAAGTTGATCGAAATAGGCAAGCCGAAGCGCCTGAAGCAGGTCGGGATCAGCCAACCGCACTCCGGCGGCGGCAATCAGCAGCAACGCGCCGACCAGAACCTGAGAGACCACAGCGCTTTTGATATGGTTAAGAACAGATCTCACAAAGCTGGATTCTCGAGTTGGTGAAGGGGAAGGGACCAGATTGGCCACCGCGACACGACATGCATGCGTAAGATTTGCCCCGCGATCCAGCGAATTCCAACAACAGCGTGGCGACTGCGGCGTTCAGCGCTGATGTCACGCCTGAACTGGTCGAGCGTGCTATTTGTCGTGGCCTTTTCCCTGCCCGCCAGCAGAATTGCTTTGCGATGCCCCATTGCCTTGAGAGTTCCCCCCTCCCTTGGTGCCGCTTTGCCCCGGCGCATTGTCGGGTTCTTCGCCCGGATCAGGTGTCGGCGTCGGTGTTGGCGTAGGCGTGGGAGTGGGAGTTGGTGCCGGAGGGGGCGTCGGTGTTGGAACTTGGGTTGGTGCGATCGTGTTCTGGTTCCGCTGCACGGCGACGGCAAGCAGCTTCTGGCAGCTTGATGAATTGACCCGCAAGCTGCGGCTGACGCGTCGCTGATCAACAGTAAACGGGAATTCGTCGCGCAGAATGGCGGCCTTTTCGGTGTTGTCTTCGGGCACCTGAACCCGGCCACGACGCGGTGCCAGTACGGGGCTACAACCACCACCGCGCACCCGCGCGCAAGAGTTGGTTGACGTGCAGATCTGCACGACACCACCGTGCGTCAGAAGGTTGGTGACCCGCCGACCGCGTACCGTAAAATCGAACTCTGTGCCACGTATGCCCATGGTCGCGGTTGGTGTCTTGATCTGATAAGCCTTCTTGGAACTGCGCCCGGACAGGAAACGAAACGTTCCAGCCGTCGCCGAAACCGAAAACTTTCGCGCACGGCTGGACGATGACAGAATGACGTCATCAACAGCGAATTTCGAATTTGGGCCCACAGCGATTTTGGTTTTATCTGCAAATATCAATTCCACATGCCCGGAGCGGTTCGTTTTGATGACGTCCCCGTTGGAGATTGGCATCTTCGCAGTTATCGGGGAACGGTCGCCGCTGCTGGTCAGTGTTGCGCCTCCGCGCACTTGAAGCACCTGTCCGACCTGCTGCGCAAAGGCGTCAGTCGGAAAAACGGACGCGAGAATCACAGCCCATAGAATCGCCATTTGACGCAACAATCGCATATCCCAGCCCCCCCAGGCCCTGCTTTGTCAAACTGTCGGAATCCGCGAGGATTCCAAAGAATTCAACCGTAGGTTGAATTTCCGCTGCGTGACTTCAATTCATACCTTACAAGCATCCGAACGCCACGAACAACACTTTCAAAAAATTATTGTGCAAGGCGCCGAGCGCCTGAAAACAGGTGCAAAAGTGGTGCTAGCCGACCTGCCAAAGAAGCCATAGCCAGATCAGACCGACATAAGATAAATGGTGCAGCGCCTGATCAATTCCGATGGCAACCCAGTACATATAATCAGTCGATTTCAGGTCGGCGCGGCGCACATAATTATCCTTGGCCCAATCCAGATGATAATGAAACAATCCTTCAAAAATTAGTAATAAAAACAATGTACTGGCACCCGTACCAAACAACAGGAAAACCGCCGCCGATCCGATCAGATGAAACAGGACATGCAGCAATCCGCCAGGGTGGCCATATCGGTGCCTGTTTGCCAGAATGTATCTTGATTGCAGCAGGAAATCCGCAATGGCGTGCTTGCATTGAAACAGCATGACCAGGATCAGAACCTGGCTGACGACCCCGGTCACAAGCAGAATCCAATGCCACCAATTCGCAGGAATTTCGCGCGCGGATCCGGTAACTTAGGCACTATATTCATGGAATCCGGCGGAATTAGAGGTGAACTAACAAACTGATTCCACGTCATACTGGCCCCCGAAATTTCAGAATTCAACTACAAGATGCGCTGCCCATCTTCGTGGCCTCTGGCGATCGCCGCAATGACCCATCCGGGCGGTTCAGTTTGCACGGATCCGGCAATGGGGCCAGCACCTGAAGAAATGAACTGGCATCGCATTTGCCGCGATCCTCCGACAGATCAGAGGCCATAGTTGCGTGCTTCGGATTTCATGGAATCCCAGTTTTCACCGGCGCCACCGGCGGCAGCCGTTGCATAGGCGTCCTCACCCAATGCGGCTTTGGCGGTGCTGACATAGCCTTCGATATCGGCCATGTCGGTCGGTTCAAACGCGGCACCAATCTTGGCCATGTTCGCCTCGACAGCGCCCAGGAACCGGGCGGCGGTTTCGGCGTCTTCATGTGCAAGTGCGACACCGCCGATCCCGGCGACACACAGGTTCATGACAATTGGATAATCATATTCGTTGCCAAGATCGAAAGCGGTCTGCAGCAATTCCAATGCCTCATCGGCCTTGCCCTGCGACAGACGGAAATGCGCGATGTTCTGTTTCAACAAGCCCGGCCAGAAAGTGTTGCCTTCCGTTGCAAGCAGTTCCAATGCGCCGGAATAACATTCTTCGGCACCGGCCTTTTCACCCTCCATACGGGCACCTTCGCCCATGATGATCAGTGTCAGCGCGTGGAAATAGGTATCTCCACGCTCTTGCATGTACCCGATGCAATTCATCAGCGTTTCGCTCGGGTCTTCGATATTGCCCGAGGCCGCGCCGCAGATCGCATGGATCAAAGCCGATTGATGCGTGGCGTCTGTGTTGCCTGCTGTCTGATACATCTGCTCGGCGTCGCGACCATGCGGGTATGCGCCCGCATAATCACCCGCCATCGCCTTGGCATAGGCCGCTGCCATATGAACACCCGCGGCATGTTCGCTTTCACCGAGACGCGCGGCCAGATCGGCAGCTTCGTCAATCCAGCGAAGGGCTTCGGTGAACAAACCTTGCGAAATCCAGTACCAATACAGCGCTTTGATCACGCGCGAGGCCGCCGCAATATTGCCGGTGTCAATCGCGTGGCGCATCGTATGGCGGATGTTGTCGGTTTCCTCGGACAGGCGCATGACATGGCCACGCTGATCCTGTTTCAGCGCATGCGCGCCGTGTTTTTCGGCCAGGCGAACCATATGATCGGTATAGGTTGCCAGGGCGGCGTCCTGAACGCCGGTTTTTTCCAGCGCATCAGCAGCATATTCGCGGATCATATCGAACATGCCAAAGCGCGGGACGCCATTGATGATCCGCCGGTGGATAAGGTTCTTGCGCGTCAGCGATTCAATGGCTTCAAGCGGGTCGACGTCGATGCCCGCCTCGTCAAGGAAGTCTTCGGCATCGTCCAGCCGAAAGCCGCCGGCGAAAACCGACAAATGCTGATAGGCTTGACGCTCGGCCTCAGACAGCAGGCCGTCGCTCCAATCAATGGCCTGCCGCAGGGTCTGGTGACGGCCCGCATCCTGTCGCGAACTCCGCAGCAGTTTGAGTTTTGAATCCAACCGCTTGAGCAATTGATCCGGCGACAGAAGCGCCAGACGCGCAGCGGCCAGATTGATCGCCAGCGGGATCCCTTCAAGCCGTCGCACGATGGTTGCGATCGTTGCCCGATTGTCGTCCGTCAGGTCGAATTCGGGCAGCACGGATTTCGCGGTTTCAAGGAATAGTTGGACGCCGGCGCTTTCCTCGGCCAATTCACCCGATTCATCGGGAAGGCCCAATGGCATCAACGCAAAGGTTTTTTCGGCGGCGATGTTCAGATCAAGGCGGCTGGTCACGATGATCCGTAACTCAGGACATTCGGCCAGCAGGTCGCCGACGATAACGGCGGCATCAATGACGTGCTCAAAAGTATCGAGGATCAGCAGCATCCGCCGGTTCCCGATCGCTGAGGCAACGTCCAGTTCGACCGGACGGCCCGGAAAATCGCGCACGCCCATTTCACGCGCGACCGATGCCATCACAAGGCCGGGTTCATCCAGACCGCTCAGGTCAATGTGGTATGCGCCGCCTTCAAAATCATCCATTTCCAATGCGACGACCCGTTCGGCCACCGACGTTTTGCCCGACCCGCCGGTGCCGGTAATGGTAATCAGGCGGCCCGGATGGCTGTGCAGAAGGCCCCGGATTTCATCAATTTCCGCATCCCGCCCGATGATCGGCCCGCGTGGTGCGGCGATATTGGTCACCCGCGTTCCGACTGTTCGGATTGGTGGAAATTTCAGATCGATATTGGGATCCGTGATGTCGAACAGGGTTTCGGGATATCGAATGTCCTTGAGGCGATGCGGCCCGAGTGGTCGGGCAAGAACGTTCCAACGCTCAAAATCATTCGGGCCCAATGCGCGATAAGCGCTGCGCGAAATCAAAACCTGCCCGCCGTGCCCGGCCGAGGCTATGCGCGCGCCAAGATGCAGATCAAATCCAACCAGTTGACCGCCGAATTTCTGAACGGTTCCTTCGTGAAGCCCTATGCGAACCCGCAGGTCGGCACCGTTTGGCCAGGGTTCCGCGGCAAGCCGGCGCTGGACATTGATCGCCGCCGCAAGCGCGTGTGAAGCATTTTCAAACAGCGCCAGAAAACTGTCGCCCAGGGTGCCATCCTCTTCCCCGCCGAATTCGCTCAGGCAGGCACGCACGATTTCCTGGTGACGGCGCAGTGCGGGACCATAGGCATCACCCATCATCTGAAGCAGGTTCGTGGACCCTTCGACATCGGTAAACATGAGGGTTCGCAAATCGAATTGCGGCTGCGCCTCGTCCACTTCTTGCTCGATCGTGAGTGTCATGCTGCTCCCCATCACAGAATGTGCGTCACGGCCCCCCGCGTGCGCGCGCTGAACTCTGGATTAATTCTTTCATCATTTCAACAATTTCAGGCGATTGGGATTGCGAAAGCGCTGACCAATTCGCGAAACGGTGCCCAATTGCCACGCGCGCTTTGGCGCGGCTTAGTTCCTCGGGCGCGGGGGGATCTTCGCCTAGATCCGAGGCGGCGCGAACAAATGCCAGATAGCGAAACTGTTCTGCTTCAAGCTCTCCCAAATCATCTGCGCACGATGATAATTCCCTGTGGATGCGCCCGATTTCTTGGCCAACGTCGGGCGGGTCGAAGGCCATGGGCGCGACCCACCAGCGTTTCGGCACCGATCCGGTCAGGCCTTGCAGAATTTCAAATGCGGACGGGCCGCGCAGATAGCGATTGGCCCGCCCGGTCAATAGCGTCCAAAGGGTAAACCCCGGCGCAGATTCGGCGGGCAAAATCGGTGCCTGATGATCCAGCGCCCGGCCACTTCGCGGCTGTGCCAAAACGCCAAAGGTTGATCGCGAACGCCGCGGGCGTTCGGCCCAGTCCGGGTCTGATCTGATGTGGCGGGCAACATATGCGCAGGCGTCGCGCGCGTCCCGCCGTTTTGCATCGCATCGGGCGAACCAGTCGGCCGAGGTTTCGCAGCCCGACCGGGCCAAAACCGACGCCCAGCTACGCTCGGCATAGGGCATCGCCTGCGCCGCCGCGACGATGTCAACCTCGGACGCGGCCGAGATTACGCCCTGTCGCCGTGCCGCCCGCGCGGCAATGCGGATATTGGCCAGGGGTTCGTTCAGGGCCGGAAACCCGCTGAGCGGGTTGAGGACGGCGGCGACTTCGTCTTCCGAACCAATGATACCACGCCGGAATATCCGGTAGATACGCCCAATGCCTTTCGCCCCGGCTGGCCAGCAGTCGCAGGCACGCAAGGCACCCATGCTGGAGGCGCCGATGACACGCGCGCCGTCCTCCAGCACGTCCACAACCTCGCGCGGGGAAATCGCGTCGTTCTGGAAGAAGACTCCGTCGATGATGATGAACACCGAATACCGCAGCAGACGCGCGGCATGCAGGTCGCCGCGTTGAACCGGCGGGCGAATCTCGGCATTTGGAAGAACCTCGCGAACGTCCGATTCCGGTGCGGATGGGCCCAGGAATACCAGAACCGGCGCGTTTAAACGCTGCACCATTGGCGGGTCGCTTACAGCAGGCATGCCAGATCCCGGGCACCAACACGCGCCTGATCCACCATGAACACGCTCAGGCCCGGAACAATCACCCGCATCACCGGAATCCCAAATGACCGGCGTGTAAGATCAACGGCCATGGCTGCGCGAAACCCGGCATTGGACAGTGCCTTCAGGGTTACGGCAAGATCTTCGTGCAGGCTTGGAGTCTCGAAAGATTCGATCGTGCCAAAGTCGATGCCAGCCGCTTTGTCCAGCACCGCGCGCCGGGCCAGGCGTGTGGCGCTGCGCCGCGAAACCGGACGCCGGTTGAAACTGTCACGCGCGCCCTGAATGATTGCCAGCCGGGACTGCGCCGCTTCGGTAATTGCGCGTGCCAGCGCGATGGTCGCGCTGGGATCACAGCCAAGGCCGGGAAAAACCCTCAGATCCGGGCCGGTCCGGGTCGGGAAGGCGGTGTCGATGATCGTGGCGCGGAAAATCGGCAAGTGTATGTCATCGGTGATCAACTCGATCACCAGGTCCAGCCCCGCCGCCTGAATTGATGCTGCAAGCGTCTGAAGAGGCTCGGGTATCGAGGCAACGTTGACCCGCAATGCCTTTGGCGCCGGATCTCCGGCTTCGCAGTATAACTCGGCAAACAGATGCCGCCCTGCGGCGTCACGCTCGATCACCTCACACAACCCATGCACCACCGCCTCAAGACGGGTGTTGCCCGATGCAAGGCCGTTGGTGTCCGGGTGGTCCAGCAGTTCCTGACGAGGTGGCGACAGGGCGAAATCGAGCGGCAGCAAGACGTTGCAATCACTGAAAAGATCAACACCTTCCAGCCAACTCAGCTGGGTGTCGTCATTTATCAGCGCGCCGCGCGGCAGGCAGCCCAGCGCCGGATCCAGCGCGGCCACCCCGTCACCGCGAAGCTGCCGGTAACTGGCCGAGGTTATGGGGCGTTCGCAGTCCTGTGCAGAAATTCTTTCGACCACTTCCATCAGGCAGCTGATGCGCGCCGCGGCAGTGGTCAGGCCTTTGCCCATATGCGTGGTCAGGTCCGCTGCCAGCGGCGTAACAGCGCAAAATACCGGAAGACCGATGCGGTCCAATGGCGTCAGGTCCGCAATGCGGGTGATGCCCAGATCCTTGATCAAAGGGGCCAGCCTGGCCTCGGTCTCGGCCAAAGTGACAGAGCGCGGGATCCCGCGCTCGATCTTCGTTCCCGGATCATCTGCAAACAGGCGCTGACAGGCTGTGTCGGCCAGAGCCGCAGAAATCACCTTACAGGGCAGCCATTCCCGACGTGTCATCGTCGTCAGTCGGCCGTGACGCGAATTTGACGCCGGTGATCTTGTTCTTCAGCTTGATGATCGCATCGATTTCCTCGCGCGAGAAATCGTTGTTCAGCGAGTTCTGATGCTGTGACGAAATATGTTCCGCACTGTCGACAGCGCCTTTCGAGATCAGGTACTCAAGATTTGATTGGTCTGCCATAACACTCCCCATTTGATTGTAGGACCGGGGCACACGCCCCGCATCCAGCCCGCAACCAGACTGTCGATCATACCCTCTCATTTTTTCTTTTAAGTCAATCCAGTTCTTGAGTTCTGCGCGGTTTCGAGGCTAGCCTCGCCAGACGTTAACGGGGGCTGAGGGGTGCGGAATGACAATCCAGATGAACGCCGATAGGTTGAGTAACAGTCAACTGGTCAGGTCCAAGATGGACATAACCTGCGGTGAGGCTGTCGGGGCATTTCAGCAGTTCTGGGCGCGGGACGACCTGGCCAGCGTCATTCCTGGATTTCTGGTCACCCTGCAACAAATCATGCGGGCCACTGTGCCACTGATGGAGGCCGCGCGCGATCGTTGCGCCGAATTGTCAGACTCGGATGAATTGTGCCGACAATTGCATGAGTACTATGCCAAACATATCGAGGAAGAACGCGATCACGATGTCTGGGCGCTCGACGATCTGGAGGCTGTCGGATATCCGCGTGACGCCGTGGAAGACATGCTACCCTTGCCCGATGTCGCGTCGCTTATGGGGGCGCAGTATTACTGGATTCACCACTTTCACCCGGTGATGATGCTGGGATGCATCGCGATGCTGGAAGGCGGCCCGCCGACCGAGGCGTTGATCCAGAAACTGGAACGGGAAAGCGGATTGCCGACCGAGGCTTTTCGCACCTACCGCTTCCACGGAGAGGTTGACCCCCATCACCTGAAAGATCTTGATGATGCGCTGGACAGCCTGCCGCTTAGCCGGCGCCATCTGGGCCTGATCGGCATCAGCGCCACCCATACCGCCAATATGCTGGCCGCTATCGTGGGACGGCTAAGCGCGTCTGATGCGCCCGAACGCCAAATCTAGGGCGCACACGGCGGGACAACTGAAAAGGGGGCAGCCATGCGTGTCGAAAACAATCCGATGGTGCTGCGCGGCAGCCCTTATGCCGACGACGCTGTTGACCGCGTGGTCAACGTTGAAATCCCCTCGCTTTTTGAAGCGCTGCAACCGCTGGGCAAGACCATTTCCATCGCCGAAGCCAAGGCCCTGCCAGAAGAGACACCGCTGAGCGATGAAGATCGCCGCGCGGTTCTGGACCAGACGATACTGGTCCTCAACAAGCTTTATATTCACCGGGCCCTGAAGCACACCAAACACGCGGTTGATCCCGTGGCGGCCCTGAAAAGCCTGCGACGGCGCGCCCATAAATTGGAAGGGTTCGACTTTCACCTGGAAGTCATGCGTATTTTCAAGCGCTTACAGGATATTCACACGGCCTATACCATGCCACGGCCCTATTCGGATATGGTGGCTTTCCTGCCGTTCCTGCTTGGCGGGTTTCGGCGGCGCGCGTCTGGCAATGAACAGGACGGTGCGGCCACACGCCCCGAGGATCTGGACCCATCTGAAGATACCGCGGTGATTGTAACCGGTCTTCTTGCAAACTTCAGTCATCCGACATTCGGTCCGGGCGTCGAGGTGCTCAGCTGGAACGGGTTGCCCATTCACGAAGCGATCCGCCTGATTGGACGAGAGGAGCAAGGCTCGAACGTTCATGCGCAGTTTGAACTGGGGCTGCGTCTGATGTCGGTACGCTGGCTTGGCGGGTCTATCCCGCCGGATGAGTATTTTGTCACCATAGTCTATCGCGACACCGTCGGAGACATTTACGAAATCCGCTTCCCCTGGCGGGTGATGATTGATCAGGGGCACAAAGGTCGCGTCGCCTCGGTTCAGGCGATGTGGGATATGAAACGCAAGTTCTTGCAGACCACGCCGCAGGACGACCCATCCATTGAACAGCGTTCACTTCTGGAAGGTACCGTGCGCGACAGCCTTTACGAACAGAACGCCTTTACCCGGATCAACCGCGACATCATCAAGACCCAGATCGAAATCGAAGGCCTTCCCGAAGGTGTGTTCGATGTCCAGGAAGTGCGCGTTGCCATGAGCAAGAAGACTGCCATCTTCGGACTGGTCAAGATCGAGCATTTCGTGTGCCGCAGGAAGGATTTCGTTTCGGGGTTCAGCAAGATTCTGGCGGCAATCCCTCAGAACGCGCTGGTGATCGACATCCGCTCGAACCCGGGGGGAATGGTGAATTCCGCTGAAAGCGTTCTGCAGCTTCTGACGCCAAAAAAAATCACGCCCCTGCCATTCCAGTTTCTTGCGACACATCTGGTTGAAAGCATTGTCAATTCCAGCAAGACGATTGCCTGGATCCGCCTGAAAGGGTGGGAAAAGAAGGTCACGCCTGCGGTGGACATCGGCAATCAGTTTTCGCGTTTCGGGACATTGACGAAATGGCAGAAGGCCAACGATATCGGGCAGCGTTATTACGGATCGGTGGCTTTGGTGACCAATGCGGTGACGTATAGTTCCGGGGATATTTTCGCGGCAAGCTTTCAGGATCACGGCATCGGCCCGGTGATCGGGGTCGATCCCACGACAGGCGGTGGCGGGGCCAATATGTGGACCCATGAAGAATGCGTCGACATGGCCGAAGACGGGCGCGAACTGGCGTTTCTGCCCGGTGGCGCGGTTGACGGCCCAAAACTGCATTACGCGGTGCGCCGGTGTACGCGGGTCGGGCCCAATCAGGGGATGGCAATCGAAGAATCCGGCATCGCCTGCGATATCTTTCACGAGGTGACTTGCGACGATCTGCTGTTCGGCGACGTCGATCTGCTGCGGTCGCTGGCCGAGATTGTGCATGCCGAAGATGCCGTGCCCTATTCAGCGCGCATGGCCGTCAACAATGACTGGGTGGACATGTCGCAGCCCGAGGTCGTCTTGCCGCTCAAACGCGCCCGGGTGCGGGTCCAGATCGATCTGCGGTTACGCGGCACCAAGGGCCATGTGGAACACGTCATGTCCATCAACGGCGTTCCCAAGCGCACCACCAAATCCGTTCGCGGCAGGGCATCGGTGAAATTCGCGGTTCCGACCAGCGCCCCGGTCGATATTCAGGTGGACAGTCACGTCATCAGCCCGGTTACAGGTCACAGCGAAAGGCAAATCGCCTCGATGCGGCGCAAGTTGACGTTCCTGGACTGATCCACCGTCGACTTGTGCTGTGCCGCCTATTTCGCGGCGCGCATGTTTTCGACGTGATCGGAATTGCGCTGCAAAAGCTTGCCGCGGATGTCGGTTGAGAACGAAGAAATCAAAGCCGCACGAATTTCGCTGTTTCGGCTGAGGATCCGGTCAAGCCGCTGATTGTCCAGCACCAGCACACGGGATGGTTTAGCGGCTGTTGCCGTCGCTGTGGCGGGCTCTCCGTTGAAGAACGTCAGTTCCCCGATAAAGCCGCCCGGGCCCGAGCGTCCGACTTCGTGGCCGCCAAGATCCACCGAGATGAGGCCGCTCGCGATATAAATCAGCTTGCCGGTGACAGCACCCTCTGTCGTCAGCTTTGTGCCGGCGGCGATGTCTGTCCAATGACCCGCGCCAAGAAAACGTTTGGCCAGATGCTTGGGAAGTAATGGCATGTGCTGGTCAACAAAGGCCTGTTCCTCGGCGTTGAACCTGACCATTTTGGTCATCACGAACAGGCGGGTCATTCCCACAAGACTGATGACGATCCAGGACACCTGGATGACCACGGACGACATGTTGAAGGCGGTCGCAAGGCTGATCAGAACGCTTCCGGCGGCGATAATGTTCAGCGTCGCATAGCTATAGCTTTGCCCGCGCAGATATCCCAGCTGAAGCAGGGCATAGGACAGCAGATACACACCAGCCCCGAACAGGCCAATCTTCTCTGCGATCTCTGCCGCAGTGGTTACGCCCATTCCCGTCCCCCGGAAAATTCACCGCCAAATGTCCCGATAGGGCAACCTTTGAACTGTGTCACCTAAATGATGAAGAAATCCGGATTTTTTTCACGGGGGCGCAAGCGTCAGCGCAGAACTGCACCAAGCAGGCGCGTTGATCTGTCCAAGCGGCGCGACAGATACTCGGCCGAAAGCCCAAGGAACCGTGCCACGAATATCGGATCGCGTCGTTCAATGGCCGCCAGGGCACTGCGTTCGATCTTCAACAGGCGCGCATCTTCCCTGATGACAACGTCGGCACTTCTGAGCGTTTCGCCAAAATACGCAATCTCGCCGATAAGGGCGCCGGGGCGAAGCCGGGCAACGACGGTGGATTTACCGTGCTCTGTCGGGATCGAAACATGCGCGCTGCCTGACAGCAGAATATACATCTCGTCACTCACATCGCGGATCCGCAGAAGATGCGCACCTGCCGGAAGCTCAATGACGGGGAACTCCGCTTCCAGATCGTATCCCGGGCTTCTGCTGACCAGGGTCTTGTAAAACGAACTGCTGTATTTCTCATCTCCGGCATCGGGGGCCGAGGCGAGCAACGATTGCTCTGCGGCCTGAAGCGCCTTGTCCAGGCTGTCATAGCTGATCGCCGAAACGGGGTTCTTGGCGCCATAGAATTTTTCGAGCTTTTCTTTGGAATTGCCGGACAGGCCGCTGATCAGCAACGATACACCGCGCAACTCACAACCCCGGATGATCTGATCAAGGCTGTTGGCCGCCGAGGCGTCGATCCCCTGCACGCGCGAGAAGTCGAGGATCATTCTGTCCGGCAGAGACGCAGACTCGGCCAGTTCGGCGTCAATATCCTCACGCATGCGCGCAGCAGTCCCGAAGAAAAGATAGCCCGAGTATTCGATAATGCGGACCGATTCCCCAACCCGGGCGAAAAAATCCAGCTCGGCAAGGTCACGTTCGATGGTCGAACGCCGGGTGTTCAATGTGGTTCTGAGATGGACAAAGTTTTGGGTGGAATAAGAAACCACAAACAGCACGATCGATAGAAACAACCCCAGTACCAGCGCTTCGAGGAATCCGAATGCGGCCGAGGTGGCCAGGATGAACAGAACGATCGAGAAGTCGCTGGCCATAAGGCGCCTTCGTTCAATCCAAAGCCAGGTCACCAGCAGTTCTAGCCCAAGATACATGATCGTGGCGGCAAACAGACCTCGGGGCAGCACCTCTAGCAGGCCGGCGCCAAACAGGGCTGTGGTCAGGCTGAAACCTGCGATCAACAGACCGGATGCTATGGTGCAAAGCCCCAGGCGGTGACCCAGGATTGTCGTAGAAATTCCGGGGAATCCCAGCAATCCGCCCGTGGGCGCCATGACCGCATTGGCAAGGCCAAGCACCACGAAATCCCGGTCGCGTTTGATGGGCTGACCTATGGCAATTTCGATGCCCGAAAGGTTCAGCGCCGCACCCAGAAGCATCATCGCGATCACGGCCAGTATGGTTGGTATCTGACTGGCAATCAGGCTCCAGTCTGCCTGTGTGACCGTTGCTGCGTCAAACCCGGCAACAAAACTTCCGGAACCAAACGGCCCAAGAAGCAGCCCGTTCAGAGATGCCGTTTCAAGGCTGATACCAACTGCGCCGAGGACAATATAAAACCCGATGCAGGTCAGTGCGATGGCGACCGGAAGCGTATGCAGCGATCGCAGCCGCTTGGTCGCCCAAAGCACCACAGCGGCGACCGCAAGCCAGGGAAGCCACAGCCAAACGACGTCAGGTCTGGCCAGCCGCCCAAGGGTCCACAGATCAATCGGTTCCCCGACCAGCATACTGCATGCGCCCAGCACCAGCAGATATCCGGTCGCGGCCAGAAAGCCACCCATGACCGGATAGGGGATGAAACGCACAATGAAGGTCAGGCGCAACCTGCCCGACAGCATCGCCAAAATTCCACCGGCAAACGCGGTCACTGCTATCATCATCAATACAGTGGCAAAAAGCTGATCTGGCGGTGCCAGGGCGCCCTGTGCTGCAATATTGGCGGCGGCCCCGGCCAACAGAATGGCCGTCAGATCCTGCGGGTTCATCACGGCGACGCGCCAGGAAAACAGAAAAGTACCTACGAACATCATGATCGAGGCACCAAGCAGCGTCGTCCCGATGCCGCGATCCAGGAATTGTTCCAGCGGGCCGGTATAGACGATTGAAACAAACGAGATCGTCATGATCACGACCATCGCGCCGACAATTGATGCGCCAAAGAGTTCGCTTACAAAGCGCATGTTGGTCCCGTATCGTCCGCAATCCCGCGTCAGATTGACAGATTCCGGCCAAGCGCGACAGAAATAAGTTAACGATAGCTGGCGGTGCCCCAGCCACAGGTTTGCAACCCAATACCAGTGCCGGGATCATGACCGGGACCGGGGTTCAAGTTCTGCGTCGTCATGGGCAACCGCGTCGATGTCACATATGCAGGATTCCAGCCCGCATCATATCCACACCTGTTCCCGATGTTCCCTTGACTGCGTGGCTTGGACCCATATCCTTTCGGTTAACGAACAGACACGGGGTAAGGAGCGGACTTGATGGCATACTCAATACGCAGAATCTTCTTGTGTCTGGCTTTCATCTCGGCGGCCTGGGTAAGCCCCGCATTCGCACAATCCGTGGGCAAGGTGGTCAATGTGACCCCGGGCGCAAGCTTCCTGCGCAGCGGCAGCCGGGTCGCGATTGAAGCGGGCGTCGCGGTCGAACATGGCGACACCGTGGTCACCAACCGTACCGGACTGGTCGAAATCATTTTTGACGACAGCACCAAATTGGCGGTTGGTCCGCGATCAAAACTGGTGGTTTCCGATGTGTTGATCGGCGCATCAAACCGGGCCGAACGTTTCACGCTGCGCGCGGTCAGCGGCACATATCGCTTCCTTTCGGGAAAAAGCCGCAAAGAGGTCTACGACATCCAGACCCCCTCGGCGACGCTTGGCATCCGCGGAACCGAGTTTGATTTCACAATCGTCACAACCACGCTGACCGATCTGGTTTCATTTGGCGGCACCATTTTCATGTGTAACGAGCTGAGCTCCTGCGCCTTTGTCTCGGGCAGTTGTTCCGTCGGTCAGGCGCCCAGTTTCTCACCCGTTCGGGCACCGAATGACAGGGCGGAGCGGGACGCCATACTCCGCAGCGATATGCCTTTTGTCGTCGATCAATCGCCGTTGTCACAGCCGTTCCAGCTTAACATTGCGTCCTGCGGTCAAATTGGTCCGATTCCGGCAGGGTACGTCCCGTTCCGCGAAGACCCCAAGGCCGGGCCACAACCGCTGGGTGAAGATCGCAGGACGGATGAATCGAATGACGAAGACGACTATGACGATGATTACTACGGAACTGACTGATCCGGATAACAGAATCCGGTTCCTGACTCTGTGTTCAACCCGGCCTGAACGGACGCGGCGGGCGCGCCGGATTCACCACCGGTTCAGATCATCCTCGTCGCTGTCTTTGGCCGCGACCCAGGCCGCGCCTTCCGGGCCTATTTCCTTTTTCCAGAACGGTGCGCGGGATTTGAGGTAATCCATCAGGAAATCCGCAGCCTCGAAAGCCGCGCGACGATGCGGCGCGGCGGTGGCGACCATCATGATTGCTTCGCCCACTGCCAGCGTCCCATGGCGGTGGATCACCAGACACCCGCTTAGCGACCAGCGGCTTCGCGCCTCGGCAACGATTGCCTCGATCGCCGATTGCGTCATCGCCGGATAATGCTCGATCTCCAGCGCCACCAGATCATTGTCGCCGCGAACTATACCAGTGAACGAGACGACGGCCCCCGCGCCGAGAACTGAGGCTGAAAACGCCGTCAGCTCGGCCCCGGCATCAAACGGGTCGCTTTGCACCCGAACCGACATCTCAACCGCCGGTCATTGGGGGAAAGAAGGCCACTTCGCGCACGCCCTTCAGCGGCGTATCGAATTCCGCAAGTTCCTGATCCAGCGCAACGCGTATTGCTGTGGTGTCAGCGAAGGCCGCTTCGTACCGGGCTTCGCGTGCAATCAACTCGTCGACAAGATCGGCAACGGTGGCGGCCCCGGTTTCGACCGTTTCACGCGGAATCCCGATCCGTTCGCGCACCCAGGCGAAATAGACAACTTCGACCATCAGTCTTCCTGCAAATAGGGCAACGCCTTGCGGAAATAATCTGCGCCCGACAGCAGCGTCAGGATCGCTGCCAGCCAGAGCAGCATCAGCCCGCCCCAGGCGAAGACCAGGTTCGCGTAGTACATCAGGCGGATGCCCAAAGTATCCTCAACCTCGCCCGCCAGAACGGCCTGCGCCATGTCAACGTCCATGCCCCAGGTCCACATGCCAAGGTAATGGGCCGCGATCCCCTGCGCCAAAAGCACCGAGATCGCGATCATCTGCATCGCGGTTTTCCACTTGGCGATCCGGGTGACCTTCAGCGTTCCGGCCGTGTCGCCAAGGAACTCTCGCAAGCCAGAAACGAAAACCTCGCGAAACACGATCAGCGTGGCGGGGATGATGATCAGCGCATCGAACCCGGCAATGCCGGGCACCGGGTCGATACCCGTCAGAACCGAAATGACCAGCAGTGCGATCACGACCATCGCCTTGTCGGCGATCGGGTCCAGCATTGTTCCAAGCTTTGTCACCTGCGCCCAGCGGCGCGCAAGATGCCCGTCGATCCAGTCGGTCAGGGCGGCAAACCCGAACAGCACCAGTGCAGCCATATCGGCCCAGGGGCGCGGCAGCCACAGGAACAAAAACACGATGCCGGGCGCGGCAATCAGGCGCAGAATTGTCAGTATATTCGGGATCGTCAGCCGCATGGCCCCACCCTTATCCCGTCAGCCCCGCGCATGGAAGAAGTCATAGATTGTTTCGGCAAGTGTCCCCGATACCCCCTCGACCGCTTTCAGATCCGCCAGCCCGGCCCGCGCCACCGCCTTGGCGGATCCGAAATGCGCCAGCAGGGCGCGTTTGCGGGTGGCGCCGACGCCGGGAACCTCGTCCAGCGGGGTGGCGCCGATGGCTTTGGCGCGTTTGGCGCGGTGGGTGCCGATCGCAAAGCGGTGCGCCTCATCCCGTAATCGCTGAAGGAAATAGAGGACCGGATCGCCGCGGCGAAGGGCGAAGGGGCGTTTGCCGGTGCGGTGGAATTCTTCCTTGCCCGCGTCGCGGTCCTCGCCCTTGGCGACACCGATCATCGCGATGTCGGTCACGCCCATTTCGGTCATGATCTGCTGCACGGCGCTGACCTGCCCGGCACCACCGTCGATCAACAGCAGGTCGGGCCAGGTGCCCGCCTTGCGATCCGGGTCTTCCTTCAACAGGCGTTTGAAGCGACGGGTCAGAACCTCTTTCATCATCCCGAAGTCGTCGCCGGGGGTCAGGGTTTCGTCCTTTATGTTGAACTTGCGGTACTGGCCCTTCTCGAACCCCTCGGCCCCCGCCACAATCATCGCCCCGACCGCGTGACTGCCCGAGATGTGCGAGTTGTCGTAAACCTCGATCCGGCGCGGTGGATCGCCCAGGTCGAAGGCCTCGGCCAGACCTTTCAGCAACCTGCCCTGGGTCGCGGTTTCGGACATCTTGCGGGCCAGGCTTTCGCGCGCGTTCCTAAGTGCGCCCGCCACAAGCTCCGCCTTTTCGCCGCGCTGCGGCAGCAGCAACTCGACCTTGCGCCCGGCCTTTTCGGTCAGCGCCGCGGCCATCAGGTCCATGTCGTCGAAACCGTCTGACAGGATGATCTGTCGCGGCGGATCCTTGTTTTCGTAGAACTGGCCGACGAAGCCTTCCATGATCTCGGCCTTGGAAGCCCCCGACCCGGTGCGCGGATAGTAATCGCGGTTGCCCCAATTCTGGTTGGCGCGGATGAAGAACACCTGCACACAGGCTTGCCCGCCGTCGGTGTGCAAGCCGATCACGTCAGCCTCAGTCACGTTTGCCGGGTTGATCCCCTGCGCCTGCTGCACCTGTGTCAGCGCCTTGATCCGGTCGCGCAGTGCTGCGGCGCGTTCGAATTCCAGATCGGCGCTGGCGGCCGCCATCTGCTTGGCCAGATCACCCTGCACGCGGGTGGTGCGCCCTTGCAGAAACTGCTCGGCATCGCGGACCAGCGTGCCATAGGCGGCTTCGTCGATATGGCCGACACAAGGTGCGCTGCAGCGTTTGATTTGGTACAGCAGGCAAGGCCGCGTGCGCCCTTCGTAATCCGCATCAGAACAGGACCGCAGCAGGAACACCTTCTGCAATTGGTTCAGCGTTCGGTTCACCGCCCCGGCGCTGGCGAAGGGACCATAGTAATCGCCCTTCTGCTTCTTCGCGCCGCGATGTTTCTTGATCTGCGGAAAGGCGTGATCCTTGGCGACAAGGATGTTCGGGAACGACTTGTCGTCGCGCAGCAGCACGTTGTAGCGCGGTTTGAGCTGCTTGATCAGGTTCTGTTCCAGCAACAGCGCCTCGGTTTCCGTGCGCGTCGTCAGGAACATCATGCTGGCGGTGTCGCGGATCATCCGCGCAATCCGGGGGCTGTGTCCGGTCGGGCGGGCATAGCTGCTGACCCGCGACTTCAGGTTGCGCGCCTTGCCGACATAAAGCACCGCACCCTTGGCATCCAGCATCCGGTACACCCCGGGCGAACCATCAAGCGTGCGCAGATAGCCTGCGATAAGCCGGTGGCCGGTAACCTTCTGGTCGCTGCTGTTTGCCTCGGTCGTCATGGCCTGCCTGATTCTGTCGCCTGTTGCATCTGATCACGAATAAGAGCAAGCAAAAACCTGTCCCCGCAACTTGGGGATAACTCTGCGGACAACTTCCCGACATCCGGGAAATTTCGTTGTTTTCAGCCTGCTTCGACGGTTTGCCTAAAAAATAGGCAGCATTGTAACAGCTTGATTTGAAACGGTAAAATTGAGAGTTGTCGACAAGACCCTGAAATCCTTGCAGGTTTTATGCCAGAAAGGTGAAACTTCGCCGCCCGGTGTACAAATCGAACCGGACGGGTCTGAATCGGCCCTATTTCCGCGCCTCGATATCAGGGGTTTTCCAGGCCAGATGCTGGCCGCCATCGGTGCAGATCAGCTGCCCCGTGACCGATTTCGCGCCGATCAGATAGTGCATCGCGCCTGTCACATCCTCAACATCCGAACCCCTCTCCAGCACGGTTCCGGCCCGTTGACGGGCAAAGTGGCTGTCACTTTCCCGCGATCCGATCAGGGTCGGGCCCGGGCCGATGGCGTTCACCCGGATGTCCGGGGCCAGCCCCTGCGCGGCGGTCTGGGTCAGTGTCCACAGTGCGGATTTTGCCAGCGTGTAGGTCATGAAGTGGGGTGTCAGTTTTCGAACCCGCTGGTCGATGATGTTGATTATTGCGGCCTGGGCGACCGGTTCATCCTGCGCATCAAGTACCGCTTTCGGGGCCTGTTCGGCAAAGTTCTGGCACAGAACGAACGGCGCGCGCAGGTTGATGCCCATGTGTTTGGTCCAGCTGTCCAGATCAGCGGTCCGGATCGTGTCGTGATCGAAGGCCGCCGCATTGTTGATCAGCAAGCGCAGCGGCCCGCCCAGACCGTCCGTGGCGCAGTTGATCAGCGATTGAACCTGCGCTTCGTCCGACAGGTCCGCCATCAGGGTGACGGCGTGCTGGCCCTGTTCGTCCACCTCAGCGGCGACGGCACGCGCCTGCGCCTCGGACGAGGCATAATGCACGGCGACGTCCCAGCCTGCCTTGGCCAGCGACAAGGTCATGGCGCGACCCAGACGGGCCGAAGCCCCGGTGACCAGTGCACGTTTCATACAACAACCAGTATCAGGTACGCGACATAGAGGCCAAGGAACAGCGTGCCCCAGCGCCGCGTCAGGTTGCGCCAGCCGAAGACAAAAGGCGCCAGCGCCAGCGAGGCTGCCAGCATCACCCATAGATCAAAGCGCACGAAAGACGGGTCCACCGGGATCGGCCCGATCATTGCCGTCACGCCGATGATCGCAAGCAGGTTGAACAGGTTCGATCCGATCACATTGCCCAGCGCGACATCCGCCTGTCGGCGCAGGGCCGCAACCACGGTGGTCGCCAGTTCGGGCAACGAGGTGCCGATGGCGATCAGGGTCAGGCCAATGATGCGGTCGGTGACGCCGAATGCTTCGGCCAGTGTGACCGCTCCTTCGACCAGCAAATGCGCACCCAGTGGCAGACCGATCAACCCGAGGATCAGGAACAGCCAGATTTTTGGCCAGGGCATATGCGTGTCACCCAGTTCGATATCATCGGGCGCAGCGTCGGCATGGGCGCGGGCGGTGCGAAACTGTCCGGTCAGAATTACGGCCAGAACCGCCAACAGGACCAGCCCGGCCACCCAGGTGATCGGCCCGAAGAAACACACCACGATGAACAGCGCCGATACCGCCAGCATGATCAGATAGCTGTGGCGCGTTTCCGGATCGCCGGTGGCCAGTCGTGACACCAGCGCCGGAACACCCAGCACCAGCAGAACGTTGGCAATATTCGAACCAACAACATTGCCCAGTGCCAGCCCTCCGGCCCCTTGAAGGACCGAATCGACCGAAATCAGAAGCTCAGGCGCCGAGGTTCCGAATGCCACAATCGTCAGGCTGACAATCAGCGCGGGAACGCCCAGCCGCAGCGCCAGATTGACCGCACCGCGCACCAGAAGATCTCCGCCGATCAGCAAGATCACCAATCCGGCGACGACAAACAGAATAGCCAACATCCTAGCTGGATTTCCTACAGGAACAGGGGCCTTTGCCGATGCGATAGCGCCCGCAGCGGTTGCATTTCATCGACTGAAGCCGCTTCTGGCCCGGATAGCGCAGCCTGCCGAACATGGCCAGAACGACCATGCCGACAAGAAACAGGGTGACGATCTTGACGATGCTCATCGGTTAGAGGCCGAAACGCGCATAGGCGGCGCGATCTTCAATCGACGCGCTGACATCACCCACAACCTGCGCCGTCAAACGCCCCAACAAAGGGCGGCGGCGTTGGTAGGTCGCAAATCGGACATCGTCGCCAAAGCGGGACTTCATCACCGGCACCAGATGGCCGATACCGTCGATCAGGCCAACCTCGCGCGCCGCATCGCCGACCCAGATCTCGCCGGTGAACAGCTCCGGATCGTCAGCCAGCCGGGTGCCGCGCCGGGTCTTCACCTGCGCAATAAATCCCTGATGGATCTGTTCCTGCAGCGCCTTCAGCCGCTTCACGTCTGCCGGTTTCTCGGCGCGGAACGGATCCAGCATGGTCTTGGACTTGCCCGCCGTGTGCACGCGCCGCTCGATACCATGGCGCGACAGAAACTCGGGGAAGCCGAACCCAGCCGACACGACGCCGATTGACCCGAGGATCGAGTTGCTGTCGGCAAAAATCTCATCCGCCGCCGTGGCCAGCCAATACCCGCCTGAGGCGGCGACGTCTTCGACGAAGGCCACCACCGGCACGCCTTTTTCGGCCGCCAACCGCCGGATACGTGCCGCAATCAGAGACGATTGCGCCGGAGAGCCGCCGGGCGAGTTGATAACCAGCGCCACGGCCTTTGGCTTGCCGCGTTTGAAGGCCCGTTCAATCATGGCCGACGTGCCTGCATCATTCAGTGCGTTCG